>Ga0208900_1000473_pt1 | contig 25159 bp, 15 predicted proteins | sample AntAceMetag02UKK_FD_184763 | JGI IMG/M metagenome (GOLD analysis project Ga0208900, IMG submission 184763) | Saline lake microbial communities from Ace Lake, Antarctica - Antarctic Ace Lake Metagenome 02UKK (SPAdes) (version 2) | ecosystem: Environmental > Aquatic > Non-marine Saline and... | reverse complement strand
AGTAACTCGAAATCTTGCGATTAAGCTGGCCGGCCAAAAAATATTTTTAAATATGCGATTCTCAGAAGGGTTAAATTTTGGGAGTTGTTAGACCAGACTCACTTAAGCAAAGGGAAAATATGAAAACCCAGAATAAAAAAGATGATTCAGCAAGCCTTCGTAATAAAGCAAACGAAATACACAAAAGGAAACAAGCAAAATCGAAACAGCAGCTTTCAGAGGCTGACAACCTTAAGCTCATTCACGAGCTTGAGGTACACCAGATAGAACTGGAATTGCAAAACGAGGAGCTTCTGCTTGCAAGAACGGCTGCACAAAAAGCTTCTGAAAAATATACCAGTTTATTCGATTTTGCACCCTCGGGATATTTCACCCTCTCGCGGGAAGGGGACATTGTTGAGCTAAACCTGAAAGGTGCACAAATGCTTGGAAAAGATCGCGCACAATTAATAAACAGCGCGTTTGGTTTTTTCGTTTCCAGCGACACAAAGCCAGCCTTCCTACTTTCTCTGGAGAAGATCTTTGCTGAAAATAGCCCTTGTTCATGTGAGGTCTCTCTGGTAAACAATGGCAATACACCCATGCATGTTTTTCTTAGCGGCAGACTTGATGAAAAGAAAGAGCGCTGCCTTGTATCTGCAGTTGACATTACTGAACGAAAATTGGCTGAACAGGCACTGCATGAGAGCAAGAACCGTTTTGAAGAATTGGTGGACTTGCTGCCGGAAGCTGTTTTTGAAACCGACATAGACCTAAACCTGACCTATATCAATCAGCAGGCAATCGAGTTAACCGGGTATTCAAAAGAAGATTTTACAAAGGGGATGAATGGGCTCGACATGCTTGCTCCTGAAGACAGAAGCCGTGCCAAGGCCTACTTTAAGATGCGCATGAAAGGAAAGAGCCCGGGCACACTTGATTACAGGGCAATGAAAAAAGATGGCTCTACTTATCCTATCCTGTTTCATGCAAGCCCCATCATTAGCCAGGGGAAGATATCGGGGGTGAGGGGTATTATTATCGACATCACTAAGTTTAGACAGGCCGAAGAAGATATCAGGCAAGAAAACGCACGTTTTCAGGAACTGGTTAATACCATAAACAGCGGTGTTGGCATTTACAAGGTGATAAATGACGGTAAATCCGGCAAGGACTATATCATCCAGGATTTTAATAAAGCTGCTTTAAAACATGAGGGCTTGAGCAAAAAAGAAGTTGTGGGCAGAAGCCTGTTTGACTTAAGGCCAAATATTAACGAGTATGGTTTGATACCTGTCTTTAGAGAGGTTTGGAAAACAGGCAAACCAGCCTTCTATCCTGCCACCGAATATGTTGACGAAAACTATTCGAACTACTACGAAAACAAAGTGTTCCGCCTTCCAAATAAAGAGATTATTGCCGTATATGATGATGTTACCGAACGCGAAACTGCTGCAATAAAAATTAAGGAAAGCAAAGATCGCTTCGACCTGGCAATGAAAGCATCAAAAGATGGGGTGTTCGACTGGAACCTGCTGACCAACGAAATTTATTATTCGCCCGGCTGGAAAAGCATGCTTGGATACAATGAGGACGAGTTGTCCAATGACATATCGGTATGGGAAACCCTGACCTCCCCTGATGATTTAAAAAAAACATGGCTTATGCTGAATGAACTCTTCAGTAAAGAGCGCGATCGTTTCGAAACAGAATTTAAAATGAAACATAAAGATGGGCATTGGGTGAATGTACTTTCACGGGCCGAAGCCATTTTTGATGCATCCGGAAAAGCAATAAGACTTGTTGGGACACATGTGGATATTAGCGAGCGCATATTGGCCAAAAGAGCACTGGAAAATAGTGAGCAAAAACTTCGCGAGTTATTAAATAATCTTGATGCAGGTGTTGTATTACATGCTGCTGACACATCAATCATCGACTTTAACCCAAGGGCAGCAGAATTACTTGGTTTAAGCAATGATCAATTAAAAGGTAAACAGGCAATTGATCCCGAGTGGTATTTTATAGATGAAAATGGGATTAGGATCTCACCAGAATCGTACCCCGTAAACCAAATAATCAACACTAAAAAGATTCTTAAAAATTTAATTATCGGTGTTAATCGAAAAAAAACAAAAGATGTTGTATGGCTTTTAACAAGCGGGGTTCCTATAATCGATAGCCATGGAAAAATTACCGAAGTAATCACTAGCTTTATCGATATCACCAAACAAAAAGAAGCTAAAGAAAAGGCAGTAATAGAAAAGAAAAAAGCGCAACAATATTTGGATATTGCCGATGTAATGCTGGTAAGTCTTGATTCATCAGGTATGGTGCAGCTAATGAATCCAAAAGGCTGCAAAATTTTAGGCTACTCCGAAGAAGAAATATTGGGTAAAAGTTGGTACGACAATTTCCTACCTGAACGATTAAGAGAAAATGTTAAAGGGATTCCAAAAAGGATTTACAAAGGAGAAATAGAATCAGTTAAATACTGTGAACACGAGATCCTTACAAAATCAGGGCAGGAAAGGTTAATCGCCTGGCACAATGCAGTTTTAAAAGATGAGTTGGGTAATGTGATTGGCACCCTCAGTTCGGGAGAAGACATTACCGAACGTAAACGTGCAGAACAAGTCCAAAAGGTATTGTACAATATTTCAAACAGGGCAATCAGAACGGAGGATCTTAAAGAATTTATCTTGTCCATTCGCGATGAACTTGGACCCATCATCGACACTACCAACTTTTTTATAGCCCTGTACGATAAGGAAACCGATACCCTTTCATTGCCCTTTTTCACAGACGTAAAGGATAAGATTTCTTCTATGCCTGCAGGCAAAACTTTAACTTCTCTCGTGATCAAAAGTAAGAAGTCCTTACTTGTTACACGAAAGCAAAAACACGAACTCGCGCAGGCTGGTGAAATCGAATTATTTGGTTCCGATTCCGAAGTTTGGTTGGGAGTGCCCCTTAAAATCGAAGGTGAGACAATGGGAGTAATTGCGGTTCAAAGTTATACTGATAAAAATGCTTTCAACCAATCAGATCAGAAAATACTTGAGTTTGTTTCGGATCAGATAAGTATTTCCATCGACCGTAAACAAGCAGAGGAGAATTTACTTTCTGCGCTTGAGAAAGCCCAGGAATCAGACCGGTTAAAATCAGCCTTTCTGGCTGCCATGTCGCACGAATTACGAACGCCATTGAATGCCATCATCGGATTTTCAGAAATTATAAATGAAAATAAACCACCGCTGGAAGAAGTTTTTGAATTTAACGAGACCATATTATCGAGTGGTAATCATTTATTGAAGATTGTTGAAGCTATTTTTGATATTGCCCTCATCGAATCCGGAGAAACCAAATTATCCCTGGAGGATGTTCGCTTGAACATTATTTTAAATGAGGTTATAGAAATTAGTAAGATTGATCGAGAGAAAGCAAACAAAAACAATTTAGCACTCAATCTAATTAATTCGTTGGAGGAGAAAGATTTGCTTATAAAAACAGACGCGGCAAAGCTTAAGCAAATCCTAATCAACCTTTTAAAAAATGCTTTAAAATTTACACACAGCGGAGAAATCAATTTTGCTTGCCGTATCGACAAGAGTGGGGATCGGCAAGTTATCTTATTTTTAGTAGAAGATACAGGCATAGGTGTACCCAAGACAAAACAAGATTTTATTTTTGATGCTTTCCGTCAGGCTGAAGATTCTAACACCAGGAAATATGGTGGGGTCGGGCTGGGTTTGGCCATTGCTAAAAAACTCACCCTTCTATTGGGCGGTAATATCTGGCTTGAATCAGAAGAAGGAGTAGGTAGTAAGTTCTATTTTACCATCCCCATTGAGGAAGAAATAAAATTTAGCACAATTCCTATTTTAAAAGAAAATAAATATAGTAGGCTCAAAGAAAAAACCATATTGGTTGTTGAGGATATTGAGTACAGTTATGAATTTTTACAGATTGTGCTTGAAAAACCCGGAGTGAATACTTTATGGGCGAAAAATGGTAAGGAGGCCATAGCATTTTGTTCAGAAAATAAAGACATTGACCTGGTGTTAATGGATATCAACATGCCCATTATGAATGGCTATGATGCCACAAGGGAAATCAGGAAAACCATGCCCGACCTTCCAATCATTGCCCAAACAGCTAATGCGATTGCAGGCGACCGGGAAAGGGCCTTAGCTTCGGGTTGTAACGATTACATTTCAAAGCCTATTAAAAAAACTGAATTACTCGCGCTCCTGGGTAAATATCTGTAGGATAAAAAAAATGATGACCGTGGTTGTGGACTTACAAAATGTTCGGGAAATGAGCTTACAATTGATGGAATGGTTGATGACATTGTCGCCTTGCTCAACTATCTTCAAATTGAAAAAGCAAATGTCCTAGGTCACTCCATGGGAGGATATGTTGCCCAACAACTTTGCATTGATCACCCTGACCGTTTTGTTAAAAGTGTACTTAGGCTCTTACGAAGACTACTATTACTAACATGTTAACGATGTTTTTAAACTATTAAAAATAATATCGAATATCCAATAATGAACATCGAATATTGAAGTTTTCCTATTTCAAGATTCAGTGTTCAGTGTTCGATATTCAAGATTCAAAAAAAAATGGCCTACCCCCCAATAAAATTGGTCTATAAATTAGTGAATGGTTAAACATCTAATAACTGTTGGAAATCATTCCCGCAAAGTGCCCGCCTTGCCGCGAGGCAGGGCCTTAATTTTCCACATAGTGGTGCAATGCACAAATTTGCACATCAGCAAATTTTCAAATTGATGTAGGTTTCTTAAAGAAGAAATTGAAGCCTTCGGTTTATCGGCGGCAATTATACAAGGAAGAACTGGTGAGTTTATTGACATGAGTTTTTTTTTGAATGGGCCGAAGTAGAATTTATCAAGGGTTTACACCGAAATGATATCTATAAGTTTTTTCCAAAGAAATAAGATAGTCTTTTTTTATGCCATTTTTTATTTGACTATGAGGAAATTCTCTTGTATCCGAACGAAACCATTCAGGTACTTTCAAAAAAGAAACAAGGCATGCCTTGTCTCAACGGATTGAGAAAAGCGAAGAATCTGTTTCGCCAATCTCAGGTTCTGCTTTTAGGAAAGACCAATTGAGACCTAACAGGTTTTAAAAACCTGTTAGGTCTATTTTCGCCCTCGACTTTCTATCGTCCGCAGGGCATGGAAACGTCAGAAAAAGAAAAAAAGAAAAAAGCCACCAAAACACCAAGACACAAAATCTCACAAAAGGGCTCACTGTATCGGGTTCATATTTTAGTTCAATTTCGTGCTTTTGTGAATCCATACGGACATGAAAACATCAAAAAAACACCCAAACCCACCCCTTTTTCCTCCCCTGTCCATATAGACAAATCATGAACATTTTCTTATTCCCATAATATCAGAGACATACAAAATAATAAAATTATCGATGTTCATACTTTGTCTATACAAAAAACTTGACAAAGCCCCCTTCGATGTCGGATATTTGCAGGACAAAAAAAATCCAGCACCATGCTCAATCATTATCATATCAAAATCAAAGGAAAATTGAATCATTTGGGATATAAATTACAAACCATGATCCTGGCAAATAAACACCACATCCAGGGCAAAGTATCGGAGGGGGTTAACCTCATCGAAATTGATGCCGAAGGTGAAGAAGCCAAACTTGAAGCTTTTGTTGATGCATGTAAAAAAGAAATTAACGGCGATAAATTAGATGAGATAATCATCGAAAAACGCCCGCTGGCTTATTACGATGAATTCACAATACAATAATCAATACAGTCATTTTAAACTTAAACCTAACACAAAATGAAAAAAATTCTAACACTCTTACTGATTACAATCGGCCTAACGGGCTTTTCGCAAAAAGTAACCAACACCTGGGATGGTAGTTCTAATTATTACTGGCACAATGCTAATAACTGGTCGCTAAACCATATTCCACTTTCAACGGAAGATGTGGTGATCCCCAACGGGATGCCCCGCTATCCTTCCGTAGGAAGTTCCAATGAAGAAATCAATTCCCTCACCATACAAAGTGCAGCTTATGTAAGGATTGCGGCTTACCAATTGAGCGTTGCTAATGATGTTGATGTTTATGGGGAGATTGATATGGACAACACGGATGCTAAACTGGTGTGTGACGACATAGATTGGTTTAGCGGCTCGGAAGTTCAAACAACCGGCGATTGCGAATTTTCCATCTGGGGCTACTGGTATAACCATCCTGGTGCAGATGTCCAGTTGGACAATGGAACTGTTGCTTTTCGGAGTCCCGACAACCAATACATCTATAGTAAGGATGCCGATTGCTATTTTAATGATATTTGGGTGGATAAAACTGCGGCTAAGTTGGCATTGGGTTCTGCTTCCACAGCAACCTGCAAAATAAAAGGCAACGTGAATTTGTATGGCTCCAACTACGATTTTAGCAGTTCATCTTCCCAAACCATACAAATTGGCGGAAATTTGCTTAATGGTTCTTCCACGGTAGAAATTAAAATGGATAATGGAACTATCGAATTTACAGATAATTCCGGCACATGTGTTTTCCGTCCCCGGCTTGGCGACTACTTCTATAATCTGATTGTAAATACCGGAAGTTATGATTTGGATATGAGTACCTCCTATACTTCAATCTTTGAAATTAAAAATGATCTCACCATCAACTCGGGACGCTTAGACGTAAACAGCATGGATTTGCTTGTTGGTGGCGATTGGGACAACAATGTGGGTTCATCAGGATTTGTGGAAAGAGATGAAAAAGTTACCTTCAATGGGAGCGGCCACCAATATTGTTCCGATGAAACCTTTTACACACTTGAATTAGATAAAAGTAGCGGTGCTTTCAGAACGAGTGGAACGGATGTGGTTTGCGCCGAATACGACTGGACTGCCGGAGCTGTGGATGTACTTTCTGGATCATTTACAGCCAACGATTTATTAGACAATGCCATCCAGGGAAAGTTTTATTTGAATACGAATGGGGCAATAAACCTGCACAACGATAATGGGACCATCGACCTGAATGGCGACCTTTATATTTATGGTGGCGAATTTAACGTATATGGTGGTGTCATTGCATCCTACTGGCCCTTTAATGAAGATGCTTCTATAACCATGAGCGATGGTGTGCTCGACATCAAAGAGCAGGGAATTTATATTTATAATACGCCCACTTACACCCTCACCGATAACATTACCGGTGGAAGGATTAAATGTGCCGGCTATTTGTATAACGACAGGGCAGACTTTACACCAAATGCAGGTATCTTTGAAATGTACGGCCCAACGGATGCAAATATCAGGTGTACCAACGGTGGCCGATTTTGGGACCTGGCCATCAATAAAGTTGCAGGTAAAGATGGCCACGAGGTAAAACCATTTACCGACAGGGATGGGGCTTTTTATGACGGGTCAAAAGGAAATACGGCAGGAGCAATCGGCAATATAGAGCTGTATGACAACCTGTATATCGATGGCGGGACCCTAGACATGGGTTCTTACGATTATACTGCAAATGGTTCTGCTGCGATTTATGGAAACTTAAAAATGAATAGCTCCATGAATGATTTTAATTTGGGAACGGATATAATTTGGATGTCGGGTTCAACTGCCGATATAACTGCAGGCAGGTTAAATATAGGTGGCGACTGGGAATTTAGAAATGGGACCACCGCCCAATTGGGTACGGGAAATACCGTAAATTTTATAGGTAATGCAAGCCAGTTTATAACAAGCTACGATGCCGATGCTGAATTCGGAAGTGTTGTTGTCAATCAAACAGGTACAACCGCCTTGTGGTTGGCTTCTGCCAGCTCACAAGCTATCCATATTGCAGGCAATTTAAATATTAAGAACAGTAATATCTTACAGGTGGAATCAGAAACACTGATTGTGGATGGAATCCTGGATATTGATAACGGTGGCATATTGTACCTGGAAGATGCCGGTGGCGAACTCATCAATAATTCCAACATGAACTTAACAGGTAAAATTGAAGTGGACGGCGGTGAAGCCATTATCCACGGAACTTTTGATATAGCATCTACCGGCGAACTCACCGTTGACGGGGGAAGTTTTGGTTATGATTATGGTTCCAACACTTGCTATATCTATGGAGCCTTAAACATTTCGGATGGATTGTTTTTTGCAGATGAAACCATCAATATACAATCAACTGCCGATGTAAATGTTAGTGGTGGAGTTTTGCGATCACACGCCATAAAGGCAGAATACGCAAATACCTTTCAACCAACCGGTGGCGAATTTGAATGTTTTTCCGAGAGTACTGGATATGGAACACTGAAAATACATTCGAGTAATTATTTTCACAACCTAACCATAAATAACCCTGCTGCTTTTGGAGGCGGATCTGTCCAATCTGATCTGCAAATTAACAACACCCTTCTCATTGCTGACGGAGAATTAGACTTTAATGGCTACACCGTGACCGTTGATAATGATGTGAACATTTATGGAGCTTTAATAATGAATGACCCTGATAGCAAACTTATTGTCGGGGATGACATTATCTGGAAATCCGGTTCCAACGCAGCAACTGTTACTCATGGCGAAATCCAGGTAAACAGTTTCTGGACTTTCGAAAATGGTACCGAGGCCCAATTGGGCCCGGGAAACATTGTCCGGTTTATCGGTACTGGTTCCAGCAGTATTTATAATTATGATGCCAATGCTTCTTTTGGAAGTATGTCCCTTCAAAAATCAGCCACGACAACCTCGTATTTAAACGGGCTTAGTACATATCCTATCCATTGTACCGGTGGCTTATCCCTTGAATCAAATAATACTTTGCATATGCAGAACGAAGTTCTGATTGTTGACCAGGGCATTTTTATTGGGACAAATGCAGTTTTGACTATGATGGGTTCGGGAAGCCTACAGAATGGGGCCTATATGGATATTTATGGTACACTTGATATTGGTGATGGTGAGGCAATTGTTAGTGGCCTTTTTTCACTTTATGCTACAGGAACACTAAACATTGTTAAGGGTAGCCTGGTGTGTAACCCTTCTGCAAGTAATACCAACATGCAAATTAAGGGCGACTTCAACCTTACAGGCGACGGGCTTTTCGAAATTACAAACAACAATGTCCAGTTCTTTTCAACCGCCAACACCAATATAAGCGATGGGACTATTCGCATCGGGGGTAATTTCTTTGCCACAAATGCAGGTACATTCCAACCCACCGGGGGTAAAGTAGAAATGTCAGCCGCTTATGCAGGAGGTCAGGTATTTTGCACCAATGGAAATTACTTTCATAACCTTGAAATCACTGATGATATTTTAGTGGGTGATGATTTAATGGTAAACTATGATTTGGATATTAGCTCTGGAGAACTTGATATAAATTCTCACACCGTTGATGTTAATAATGATGTAAACATCTACGGGAAATTAATTATGACAAATTCATTAGGAGTACTGGAATGTGGACACTTTATATACTGGATGTCCGGCTCGACAGATAACATTACGGCTGGAAACATTTACACAGAATCCTGGCAGTTTAATCAGGGAACCTATGCAATGTTGAGCATAGGAAATACGGTGCATATAGGCACATTTTGTATTAATTACGACAACAATGCCGAATTTGGCAACCTGATAGTAGGCCCTGATGCAAAGTCTCTTACTGAAACCAAAGATGATTACACCCCCATACGAACAGCTGGCGATTGCACTATAAAAAGTGGTCTGGGTTGGAGTACTTTTGTAGATTTTTATATCCAGGGAACTTTGGATATAGAAAATGGTGCTACGCTTTCTCTTACTGAGGATAATTCTCTTTATACCTATTCCGATTTTACCTTAAACGGAACCCTGGACCTAGGAACAGATGGCAATGGCTACGTGGATGGTGCTTTCGAAATTGTTACAACAGGTGAGTTAGTAATTGAAGGAGGAGATTTTATTGTGGAAAATGCCGGTCCCTCAGAAAATGATATCGATGGTATTTTAACCATGACCGATGGTTTATTTCACATTGATGCAGCACTTAATTTACATTCTTCTGCAAGCTGTAATATTTCAGGGGGTATGATCAGAACCACTGCTTTTCTAGCCACGCATGTCGGCACTTTTGAGCCTGTTGGAGGCATTGTGGAGATACAATCACACAATAATGGTATGGGGCTTGTTAAATGCTCAAATGGAAATTTCCTGTACAACTTAAATTCAAATCCTATTTCAGAAGGAGGGTCTTATATTGCCAATGATTTGCTTGTAGTTAATGATTTGAACATACTGAATGGAGGATTCAGGATTCAGGAATATACATGCACTGTGCAAGGAAATACTACCATTCATGATGGTGTCCTTATTATGCACGATGAAACAGCTATATTGTACGCCGGAGATGATCCTTCTGATGAGATCAAATGGAAATCTGATGCTTCTCTGAACAGTAATAATAACAGTAGGATAAATATATTTGGTGATTGTACCATTGAATATGGCGCTTATTTTAATATTGAACCAGGCCTAACCTTTTCTTTTGTCGGAACAGGAGATCAAAATTTTTACAACTACGATAATACCACATTTGGAGTCATCGAACTAGATAAACCTTCCGGTGCCCTGATTATTCCAACAGGATCGTCAGTTGAGTGCCAAAGTTACAACTGGACACAGGGAACATTTACACTCAACGGCGGCAACTTCACCGCCAACGATCTTGCAGATGAAGGCTTATTTGGTACATATAACTTTAATAGTGGCGAAGCATATTTTATACAGGACGAAGAACAGTATCCTGATTTAAACGGAACCTTCAATATACATGGGGCATTGGTAACAATAGAAGGTGGCCAGGCACTCAGTTTTTGGGCTTATTCAAACAATACCGTGTTTAATATGTCGAGTGGGGAGTTTAATTTTATAGGTAATGGCGTTAATATTAATGAGAACCTGGCTTATACGTTTTCCGAAAATATTACCGGTGGAACAATTCGTACAAATGGAAGTTTTTATGTTCAACGACCAGAGTTCACACCCTCAGGTGGTACAATCGAATTATTCGGCAGTTCGCAGTCAGGCCTTGAAACGGAGGAGGGAAGTCTGTTTAATTTGCTTGTCAACAAAACTGAAACCGATCAGGGGATGGTTCCCATCAAAAACCGAAAAGGAAAACAAATTATACCGATGGAGGCTACAAACGTCCAGCTCACAGATAATATAATAGTCAATGGCACTACCACAATCGAATCCGGTCAGTTAGAAACGATGGGTTATGACATAACTTGTTATAATGATGTGGACGTTAATAACGGTGGAACGCTTGTCGTTAATCCTTCAAGCCAGGTTAGTATGGCCAATACTTGCGATATCGATATTAATTCCGGAGGTATTCTGGAAGCTTTGGGCGAGGCTGGCAATGAAGCGGTGTTTACCCATATCACCGGAAATTATGATGTCAATATTAACGCAGGTGGTACCATTTCGGCAAGCCATGCAATTTTTGAATATTTGGAGGCAAGCGGATTTAATGTAACACTGGAAGCAACCATCGATCCTGCAAAGCCTTTAAACAATTGTACTTTCCGCTATGGTAAAGCCGGAGGCTCCTTATTTATCGTCAACAACGACCAAACGCTTACAATTGACGGGGCTGAATTCTATACCAATGGCACCGAAAACTATAATGTTGAAAAAGTAGTGAACCTCGGAGAAATTACCTTCACTAATTTTGGTGGTGATTTTACTGGTTCAGCCCACGAAAAAGACATTTATGGAAGAATCCACTGGTTTGAACCGGAGCTATCAGTTTCGCCATCAAATCAAAATGTATCGGCGGCAGCAGGAACTGTAACTTTTAATGTTACCTCAAACACCGATTGGGAAGTTACCGAAGGTTTCGATTGGCTATCAGTTAGCCCGATGAGCGGTTCAGGAAATGGAATGCTAACTGTGAATTACGACGAAAACATAAGTGTCATCGATCGTTTGGCAAGTATTCTTCTATCTGCTGATGAAGTACCAAATGTAACAGCCACTGTAGTCCAGGCCGGTGCCAATATTGTCCTGGAAGTTGACCCCGCCAACCGTAATGTTTCCGCCCCAGCAGGTACAACTACATTTAATGTTACATCCAACACTTCCTGGACGCTTATGGAAGCATCGGACTGGTTTAGCGTTAGTCCGATGAGCGGCAATGGAAACGGAACATTCACTGTAAATTATGACGAAAACACGACAATCCTAAGTCGGATTGGAAGCATTTCAATTTTATCTCCCGGCCTTCCGAATGTTAATGTTACAGTAACACAATCCGGTGTGGACATTGAACTGACTGTTAATCCTGCCAACCAAAATGTGGGTTATACTTCTGGATCTACGAATTTCGATATTTTATCAAATACAAGTTGGACGGTTTCTGAATCGTTCGATTGGTTGAGTACGGATCTATTGAGCGGCTCAGGTAATGATTTGCTCACAGTTAGCTGCCTGGAAAACAATACCGGAGTTGAACGTGTGGGTGAAATCACTATCACAACTGATACTAAAGTTGCTGTTGTTGTTACCGTAACACAATCGGGTGATGTTCCTGCCTTATCAGTTGACCCGGGGTTCTTCAACTTTTTGGCGCCCAATGGAATCGGCTTCCTTAATGTTTATTCCAATACCAACTGGACAATTACAGATGATATGGACTGGTTGGGCTTGAACCATGAATTTCCTTCCGGGAACGTGGTAGTGACGGTTTCGGTAATGATGAACAATACCGGCGTGGTGAGAACAGGAGAAATCACGCTTGAAACAGAAGACAGTTCCATCGAGATTATCATTCCGGTTACACAGCAACCTTTTATTGAACATATCATTTCGCTGCCTACAGGCTGGTCAGGCTTGTCGAGTTACGCGATCCCTACCCCACCATTTATCGAAGATGTATTTGCAGGAATTATGGATGAACTGGTGATTGCCCTTACCGAAGATGAGATGTATTACCCGGAGTATGGTGTAAATACCATCGGTATGTGGGAGGCTTTTTCGGCCTATAAAATTAAAATAAATGAAGCTATAGATTTGGAAATATATGGTAGTGCCTACCCAAATAAAACCATGACCCTTCCAACTGGATGGAGCCTCTTGCCTGTAATTTCGGAATGTGCAGTTGATGTAGAAGACTTGTTTGCTTCTGTAGTGGCTGATGTTGAAATCGTGAAAGATATAGCCGGCTACGGCCTCTACTGGCCGGATATGGGAATCAATAACCTTAGTACCCTAAATCCTGGCAAAGCATATTTTGTGCTAACATCCAATTCCGTTTCGGTAACTTTTGGTGATTGTGCTAAGGCTGCAACTATTGAAAACCTTCCAGGTTTCGAAAACCTGGAAGGTTTAAGCCCGTGGGAATTAGCAAGGCCAAGCGCCATATCCCATTCCATCGCTATCCTGCCACAAGCCATCAAAGGCTTTGAAGCAGGAAGCATCATAGGTGCTTTTGATGCAGATGGAAATTGCTTTGGAATTACCCAACTTGATGGTGATGAAAATTGCCTCACGATTTTTGCAGATGATGAACTGAGCACTGAAAAAGATGGTTTTGCTGCGGCTGAACAGATTTTCTTCAAACTATACAAACCATCAATAAAAGAGGAGTTTGAACTGCTTCCTGAATTTGATATGACCCTGCCTGTTGCAAATGGCTTGTTTGCTGAAAACGGTATTTCGGCAATTACAGGATTTAAAGCAGGAGCACTGGGAGGAAGCGATTTTCAGTGGAGCAACATCGGGATTTATCCCAACCCTTCCAACGGCATTTTCAATATTACAGGTTTGCAAAGCGAAGCAGAGATAAAAGTTGCGGATATTCAAGGGCAGGAAGTATATTCTAATAAATTGCTGATGGCAGAAAAAAACCAGGTTGATCTTGGCCATTGCCATCTCGGGATTTATATGGTTTCGATCAAGCAAAACAATACAACCACATTTCATAAACTTATCCTGAAATAAAGGATGTTTACTTGTAAGGTTTACCCCGGCCCGTTCAGTCAGCGGTGCCGGGGTTTTTATTTGATGCAAAGGAATAAATGTTGGGGTGTACAACAAAATACACTTTATCTCAATAATGTGATTTTATGAATCCTCTACGAGGATTTCCCCTGTTCTTTTCTGCATTTATCTTACAATTCTGCAACCTCTACGAGGTTTGTTTTTATACTCATTATTTTGTGGAATTGTCCGTAGGACATATATAATTGTAATATTAGCTTACTACAAACCCTGCCCAACCCCGTATGGGGTTGCATATTAATACAAGTTAAACATTCCTTTAATTAGTGAAAAACTAAAACTTGTACGATTTGCCGCACACATAAATGTTGACAATACGTCAACTTTATATTTTCTTTACCAAATAGTATTTGAAAATGCATGTGGTAAAATGTAGCACCTTAAAAAAGTTTTGGGAAAAGCATCCCGATTAAAAGTGTATGAAAATGAAGAAAAACTGGACTGTATTAAAATCTGAAATTGATTACGAAGATGCCTTAAAAAGGTTAGGTGAAATATTTGATGTTGAGCCTAGGTCTAATGAGGACAAAGAAGCTGATCTTTTAGTTTTGCTGATTGAAAAGTACGAAGAAGATAAATATCCTATCCCCGACCCCGATCCTGTTGAAGCCATAAAATTTATTATGGAACAAAAAAGTCTGAAACAAAAGGATTTAATTGGGATTATTGGTGATAAAGCAACTGTTTCAAAAGTTTTAAAAAGAAAAAGGAAACTCACAATTGAGATGATAAGAAAACTGAATATAAATCTTAAAATCCCCTTTGAAGCATTGATAAAAGATTATGACCTTGCAATCTAAATTTCCCCATCACTTTTTCTGATAAGTGTCTGTCCATAAAGTCGAGTGTTTGCTCTAGAAAGCTCAAATTCAAGCCTGCCTGCCGGCAAAGGCAGGGCGTGTGAAAAATTCAAACCGCAGTCCCGGATTGGGCGGGATGAGGGTTTTGAGCAATAACACAGAAGTTAGCCTTTATAGATGAACACGAACTAGAGTCTGTCGATAAAGTCTGTGTTTGGTTCAGAATGTTCGAGTTCAAGGCTTGCGAAGTGCTGAATAACAATAAGTTTACATTTGTAAATGTTTGTTTTCAGCACAAGTGTAACGAAGAAATCGGACATTATGGACAAACACGAATTAACCCTGCTTTTCCTTCCCTATCCAAACCAGGATAATAATCTCAAGACGTGCAATTAAAAAGGAGACAACTCCAAACATTGATGAAAGAAGGGTCATTTTCAGTCCTTCTGCCACAATACGGGGAGTTAAATCGCCAGAGGCTCCCACGCTATCGAAAGCCATGATGAGACCAAAGGTCTGCCCTAAAAAACCAACAGCTATGGCAAACCACCCTACCGAGGTAAGCAAGGAAATAGTTTTCTTGTTGTCGCCCTTTTCTAAAAGACCTTTTACAAAAAGTGCAATAATTATTAGAATCAGTAAAAAGATAAAATAGGTGAAAGGGGAACCATCGTTTAATTTTGAAATAAATCCGTTCATAGTTTTAAGTTTTAAATGAATAATGATTCAAATGTAAGGTGCTTTGCTCCTGAAATTTTTTTAATGCGACCAATGAATGCTTAACCATCCTTTTCAACAAAATTAGCACTTTGTTTTGTAAATCAGTTCTTCGATCTTTTTAGGGTGTACGACAAATTAAGAAATACTAAAAAGAAAATTGCCAAATCTTATTGTTCCTTTGTGTTCCTGCATGCCAGCAGACAGGTTTGTGTCTTATGCGATGGGCATCACAATGTGAGTGGCTAGAAAAAAATGAGCCACCAAAACACTAAGGCACTAAAAACCACGAAGGTTTACATTTCAACAGCTTAACTTTTTGTGCAATTTTGTGTTTTCGTGCTTTAGTGGCGGTTTCACCACTTTTGATATAGCCTCATTTAGCCGTGTTCAACATAAGTCATCAAACCATTAATTGCATTTAGCACATATTTATTTTTGGTTTACATTAGGATTAATAGTACGGTCAAATCACGAACTATTCCGGTAATTGGTCTATAAAATAGTGGGGATAAACAGATTTTACCTAATATTGCTTTAATGAACGTTTTGCATTTTATAAAAACCCGGTCACTACTTGCCCACCTGATACTGTGGGTAGCGGTTTGGTTTTTCTATGTTTACTTTTTCAGCTACAACTCCGATAACCGCGAATATGTAATCTGGTTTGCAAGCTTCCTGCTGCCCTTAACCTTGGTGCTAACTTATTACGTTGTTTATAGCCTCATTCCAAAATATCTGTTGGAACGTAAATTTGGCCAGTTGGCACTTTACACCTTTTATACCCTTGTGTTTTCGTCGTATCTCCTGGTGTTGATTATCATTGGTAGCTATGTCTTTTTAACAGGATTCAATATACAAGCCGTGCCGCCCATGGCCAAAAATGTTGTTTCGGTTTTAATCCTCGTTTATATGGTTGTGGGCATGGTTTCCTTTGTAAGTATTTTAAACCATAATTTCGTGACGATTTCTCAGAACAAAGAACTCCAGAATAAAATCCTGTCCACCCAGCTTAGGCTGAAAGAACAAGAGCTCCATTATCTGAAAAAGCAGATACACCCGCATTTTCTATTCAATACACTCAATACCATCTATGGCCTGGCCATGGCACAATCGAAGCATACACCAGATATCATCCTGAAACTTTCCAATTTACTCGATTACATTTTATACCAGGTTGAAAAGCCAGCGGTAAGTTTGAAGGAGGAAGTCCTGCACATTAAAGAATACATCGACCTGGAAAAAATCAGGTTTCAGGATACGCTGAAGGTAAAGTTTACTTCAGTCGATATCGATAAAAATATTCAGATCGCACCCATGTTGCTCATCCCCTTCATCGAAAATGCTTTTAAGCATGGAAGTATTATCAACGGATTTCTGGTAGTCGAAGTAAACATTGAGCTTAGCGCAAACAAGCTTGATATCAGCATCCGGAATACGGCGCTTGGGCAAGATAAAAGTGAGGATCATGGTGGCATCGGACTGGCCAATATCCGTAAAAGGCTTGACCTGCACTACAACAATAACTATCGCTTGCAAAACGAAATAGATGATAATTGGTATAAGGTGAAGCTCACCATTTTTAATTTAAATGATTTTTGTGTTCTAAGCAGCACAAAATAGATACTGGACTGACATCATGAAAATTTTAATAGTTTTCAAGGGATTGATTAAAGCGTTGGCCTTTGTAAGCGATACAGAAGCAAGCGTTGATTTTTGCGGTAGCGCGGCTTGTATCGCGTGCTTAATCTGATCCGCAGAAAACAAGAAATTTTAATGAAGTCTTGACCTTTTGTTTCTTTTGGGTCAAGCCAAAAGAAAGTAATTTGTATTCGGACAGGGATTTGTTGTTTTTTGTTTAAAGATGTTAGTAATCAGATTAGCTAAAATATTTTTACAATAATGGAAACCATTAAAAGTTTAATCGTTGATGACGAACCAGTAGCCCGCGATGTATTGAAACGCCATTTGGCGAAAATCGATTCGGTTGAAGTAGTGGCTTCATGCAAAAATGCCGTCGAAGCATTCAGCCATATCAACAATCAAAGGATCGATCTTATTTTCCTGGACATTAAAATGCCCGAAATTTCGGGCCTTTCCTTTGCAAAATCCATCAACAAAAACATAAAAATAATCTTCACCACTGCCTACCGTGAATATGCCGTTGATGGGTTTGATTTACAAGCTGTAGATTACTTGGTTAAGCCCATTTCGTTTGAACGCCTGCTTCAATCCATTCAAAAATTCCATAACGAAAATGTAAACTTGCAAGTGCATCAAACCGAAGATATTGTTGTAGAAAAGCAGGATTTTATTTTCGTGCGTTCCGACAGGAAAATGGTAAAAATCAATTTTAATGAAATCCTTTTCATCGAAAGTTTGAGCGATTATATTAAAATACATCTTGAAGAAAGTACTGTGGTAACCCGCGAAACTATTTCCAACATTGAAGCAAAGCTACCTCAACAGAAATTCATGAGGGTGCATCGCTCTTTCATCGTGGCACTGGCCACCATCGATTCATTTACCAGCGAGCACATCGAAATCAAGGACAATGTAATCCCCATCAGCCGCAGCTATAAAAATGAGGTTTTGCGAAGTTTGGAGGGCAGCAATTTGTTGTAAATTATATCCTGGAGTTAAGTCATCCATATTTTGACGCTTGAAAGTGCTTCGCACGTTCCAAGGTCAAATCTTCTCCATTGTAGCTCAACAACCATTTCCAGGCAGGCAATGCCCGAATTGTTAATTGGTAATTAGTAAAAAGGGTTAAAATTACTAATTGCCAAATAGTAATAATGACAGAAAAACTTTGTGTTTGAAACTTTGGGTGAGTACACGACAAATTGCACAGCTTCAAAAATTTCAATTTTTTATTGACCCTTTAATTCCCCGCCTAGCCGGCGAGGCTGGCATTAAGGCAAAAACAAAAACCAATTAATTGTTTCATTATAGAGTCCTGTAAGGACGTGATATTTATAGCATATACCAATGACAACGTAATTAAGTCCCGTTAGGGACGCTATGATTATTGGATGTCTTTTAAAAAACAACATCCATCATCAAACCAAAGTACAATCAAATTACCATAAACCTATTTGTATCACGTCCCTACGGGACTTTGTTATATGAGTGTCTCCTGTTTTTAGAAATATTTTGTCCCTAACGGGACAGTATCTCTCGTAACACAGAAATTCAATATTTACTAATCTATTTTGAAATGAACAACCCTACGGTAGGGATGAATTAAATAAGGCTTTCGACAGATATCAAAACTATGAAAACCGCATAATGCAATTTTTCGTTCACCCCCTTGGGTTTGGATGCATTCGATTATTTCGTGGTTTTGCCTTCGTACATTTTTGTAAAAACCGTGTCAATAGGTTCCCAAAGTTCAATCTTGTTGTTTTCCGGGTCGAGGATATGAACAAACTTGCCATACTCGTAAGTTTCAATTTCATCCAGGATTTCCACGCCGGCTGCACGCATTTCCTCAACCAATTCCTCCAGGTTTTCCACCCTGTAATTAATCATAAATTCTTTTTCGGAAGGTTTGAAATAGTCGGTTTTATCATCAAATGGACTCCATTGCAAATATCCTTTTTCTTCGGGTTTACCGCTCATCCGAAATTCAAACAAAGTGCCATATTCGTTGGTCACCATGCCAAGGTTCTCATTGTACCAGTTTTTCATACTTTCCGGGTTTTTGCACTTAAAGAAGATGCCTCCGATGCCGGTTACTTTTTTATTTTTCATAAATTTATTCTATTGATTATTTAGGATAAAAGTAATAATAATCAGTGATTATCCGCGTAATCGGTGTCATCCGTGTTCCAAATAATTATTGAAGATTACTTATTCACTGTAAAGTTAAAAACCCATAAAATTATTGACCCCACCAAAAATTTGAACTATTTTTATTCGCTATTTCGATTTATATTAAAAATAAATGACAGGAATTTAGCTATAATCAAATGAAATATTTTGTCATTCTACTTCTCGTTGCCCTTATTACAATTACCATTGTTTTGCTTGTTTACAGGCCCGACCTTCTAGAGGATGTTTGGCTTTGGATTATTGGCCTCATAGGGCCGATAATAGGCATTGCAAAAACTGGTATTAAATCATTGTCTAAGTTTATTAAATCCCTCGGTTAATATGAAAACTCCAATCTCTACCAAAGAAAATTCAAATGTTTTCGCCAGGTACCTCATCGAAGGTGGAAGCTATTTATTTGCTGCTGTTTCATTGTTTTTCGTTTTTCAATATTTTTCTAAGGAAAACCCAAGCTTTGATTTGATTATTTCAATTTCATCGGCAGTTGTATTTGTTGTAATGCGTGCCATATTGGTTTCATATTATGCCAAGCCAAAAAAAGAGGAAACTTCATCATATCGTTTTTTCTTTAAAGGATTAAGGGTGATTATTGTAATTATCCTGTTGTTGGGACTTTGGGGAGTTTTTCGAATTGCTTATTCGAGCGATTGTAGTGAATGTAGCGTTTTCCAGGCCATTGGTTTAGGCATCATTGTTATTTGGGCATGTGTATTTCTTTCCTACTTTATTTGGGCAGTTTACTATTACAACATTAACCTTGGTTTGCCCGAAGACGAATGGAACAAAATTTTTAAGGCCAAAGAACTAAAGGCAAAGGGGGAACTCTTTTCAGAGGATGATTTGAAAATCGAACCAAAATACAACCCTTACCAGGATCAGACTTTTGGGCTTCCGGATGGCACTGTTAGGGGAATGATTGCTTTTACACTTCTTTTTGGTGCTATTTCTATGTTGATAGTGAGCATTGGTATGGAAAACCAGTTGGATACAAATTCGATGTTTTCGGACCAGTACGAATTTTTTAAAACTGCCTTTTTGATGATGATAGCTTTTTATTTTGGCAATAGTGCCTTGAAGTTATTGAAGGATAAAAACAATCCCCCTGATCCTGAAAACAACGACAATAATCAGAATGATAGTGGCGAACAAATGGACACACCAACTCTCCCAATAGATACACAAGCACAGGAACTACCTGTAGAAAATCCAATGGATAATCCCCAAGGCGCCAAACCAAAACCTACCAAAAAAGAACCCAAACCGGGCGAATCAACTTTTGATCCGATGAATCAAAAGGCATAAATGATTACTTACTGAAATTAATATGTCAAAAAAAGTCGCCCATATCACCCAGCTACCGAAGAGAACAGCTTCACTATTGATAATTTTCATGTTGTCGGCTGTAATCCTGGTTTCGTGTCGCGACGACAGGGGATTAGTGGTGGGGAAGATCAAAAAAGCATCCAAACTGGCCACTACCGAATTTACTATCGATAAGGTGGTGTTTGGTGTAAAAAGCAAAAAGTTGCTCTGGTTTGTTAAACTGAATGATGCAAAGTTTGTTGCCCATTCGCAAGCCATTGTTAAAGCCGGGGTTAACCTCGAAAAACTAAAACCAGAAGATATTGTTATCGAAGGAAAAAGAATTTCACTCACCCTGCCACATGTAGAAATCATTAACTTTTCGTACCCGCCCGAAAAGTTTGAAATGGACACCTTGATTTCTAAAAAGGAATTCATGAATAGTATTTCGCTGGCCGATCAGGAACAGTTTTTTCAGGATGCCGAAACCAATATCCGCAACAGCCTGCAGTATATGGATATTGTAGAAACCACCGAAAAGAAAACAAGGGTGCTGTTAGAAACCATGCTCGAAACCATTGGATACAATGAGATTTACATCGAATTTAAAGAAGGCCAACTCATTGCAGAAATTGATCTGGAAACTGAAGTAACGATAGAATGATAGGATTTTTGTTTAAAAACTGGAAGCTCTTTTTAGATATCATCCTTGTGGTGGGAGGTATCCTTGCGTTTACTTTTTGGGACCCACTTGGTATTTTTACAAATACTAAACTTCAGGCTACAGCCAATATGGTTAGCGGTGTGCGCGACATCGGCCAACTGGTAACAGCTGAATATTATGGTGAAGTTATTGGATCGTACAAGGAGTTAAAACTAAACGAAACGCCAGAAGATACCATTACTATCAACGCCGAAAAAATGTTTGTGGATTTGAAAGCGGCATTTGGAAACCCTGAAAAAAGTTTTAAGGAAATGTATCTGGGTAATGAACTAAAGTCCATCAAATCAAATGACGAGGAAAAAATATACGATAAGTTTCTCGCTTTTATAGGTAAAGAAATGTTCAACTTCAATACCGAAAGGATTTTCGATGAGAAAAATAATAAGTTGAAAGGCAACTACGAGGAAAAAATATTGAGAAAGCTTTATAAACAAGGCTGGAACTATTATAAATCTTTGAAGAAAGAATACAGGAAAGATGATGCGTTTATGATTGAGGTTGAATATAAAAACTACCTCTCCGAAAACCCCGATTTTATCGAGGATTTCTACCACATGTATGGATACCTTACAAAGCAAAATCTCGATGCTGGCTCTGGTAAACGGAGTAGCCTTGTAATGATTGGCCGTGGCTCGGTTAAGGCTGGCTTTGATTTTGGTAAACTGAACGAAGGAAATTTTATGTACGATAAAGACAATAAATCGGTACATTTTTTTGGCATATCGCCAGTAATTTTGGATACTGATATCAATCCGTGGTTTATTCCTGAGCAAAAAGTAAAAGGTTTTGAACTTATAAGTTACAGCAACAAGATGACTTTTGAAGATGCTAAGGAGGTTAAAATTTATTGTAAGCAAAAACTGCTCGACCAGGCCAATCGTGCTGATATTATTAAAAAGACCTTAGAAAACGGCGAAGAAGCATTGAAGAATTTTTTCTCATTAATTCTGGATGAATCTGATATCAGGGTAAAGTTTCACACCCATCCTTTCGAATTGCATTATGCGATGATCGTTGCGGATTCTTTAATTGACATTAAAGAAGCACTATTTATCCAATCACTGTATCAATCAGAAGTAAAATTATGGAATCCGCCCGGTGATGATAATGAGAGTCCAATGCTTGATAAACGAGAGCAATTGTTTTGGTGTTTTGTTAAGCAGCTCAAAGGATTAAACTTCATCGATTCCGCCTATCGTTTCAATTTCTATTCGATGGCTGCAGCAGACGTTTTATCTGATACCTTTCACATTTCCCTTGATGACCGTAAATTTTTAATCGGCATACGCGATACACTCTTGCCTACTGTCGATAGTTTAAATTTAACAATAGATACTGTTACAAAACGTCCCGATTGGTTTGGTGAAGGAGATTTTAGATATGATTTTAACCATACCATGGATTTACTGGAAAGTGAAGCTGGTTCAGTAGAAATTGAAAATATATGTGACCTTAATGCTGAATACATTAACAAAAATGAATATGATGTTTTTTATAACAATAAACTTGTTAAACTGGGGGATACAATTTTAGTGTCTGGCGGAGATGCCGTCGTATATAAGGCCTGCGATACAACGGCAAATCAGTTAAATTTCTTTGATGATATTCAATATGATTTGGATTATGAAAAAGAATTAAATGATTTACTTAGTGTTGATACCACAATCCAAATATTGAACCTTTACAGTGATAGCGTAACTTATACCCAAAGCATCGATACGCTTAACAGGGCTGAATTTCCCGATATTATGCTTGTTGAAGAAAAAAAAGCAATTATAAGAAATAAGCGCAATCCGGTTCAAGACTTTATTACCGGAGTTGAAGGATTTATTGATAGGATAGAGAAGAAGGCAAAGCCCAATAACAATAAGTGACAGCGAAGCAAATAACCATATATATTAGCCAAGTATTTTCATTATAAAAGCAATTTACCATGACAAAAAATTATTACATCGAAGAACTAAATATCAAATCCCTGATCAAAGTAGGATCGAAAAATGATGATGTAAGAAAGGTGCAGGAATGGCTAAACCTGTGGAGGTTTTACCAGGCCGACTGGTACCACATAGTAACTGTTGATGGAGAATATGGCCCTCAATGCAAAAAGGTGGTTTCCTTGTTTCAGCAAAAAATGAAACTTGAAGTTGATGGTGTTGTAGGCGTTAACACTTTTAGGAAGTTGAGCGAGCCCATGGCAAATGCCTTTTCATACATTGCAGGAAACGATCGCCGAAAATTGATTGTTCAATATGCCGAACAACATCTGAAAAATATGCCACGTGAGCTTTACAACAGCAACAAAGGGCCCTGGGTGCGTGCCTACATGGATGGCAACGAAGGCAAGGAATGGGCCTGGTGCATGGGCTTTGTGCAAACCATCCTCGACCAGGCATTTACCTCACTCAATAGCGAGTTTCAAACCATTATGCCCAAAACCTACAGTTGCGATGTGGTGGGTGAATATGGGAAGAAAAACGGTAAACTGATCCGCAATGTCAGCCTGCGGGCAAACCCTGAGCAGATTGAAGCGGGAGATATTTTCCTAAACGTGAAACAGCCATGGGACTGGACACACACAGGCATTGTTACCGGCCTCGACAACGATTGGATCCACACTATTGAAGGCAACACCAACGACGAAGGCGCACGCGAAGGTTTTGAAGTGTGCCGGAGGATGCGGAATTTCAAAAATAACAATATTGATATTTTTAAGCTAACGTAATTTATAATTAGCAAAAGGTATAAGAATCAGATTGCGTCGCTACGCTGCGCCACAGCTAAAGCTAAGGCGACACGCGGTCGCAATAGTCTGTCTTTAAGAAAATCATTCCTTTCTGAAATATATTTCTGATAATTGATTTTGCGAGGAGTCCCGCACGTGCGGGAACGTGGCAAACTGGTTCCTGAGTTACCGTATTTCTTTTTTTCTCACCGCACAATCACTTTCTTAGTAGTAACTCCCTGTTCAGAAACCACTCGCACAATATAAGCTCCCGGAGGTGCTATGTTGATTTGCTCGTTTGAGCTGCCTTTAAATTCCTTTTGTAGCGCTAATTGGCCTATAGAATTAAACACACTCACTGAGTAGTTTTCAATTTCTTTTGTTGGTGAGATAAACACCTGGTTTCCGATGGTGTAAATTTGGAAGTCAACGATTGTTTCACTAATATTCTCTTCAATCCCAACTGAAGATTTAAAGTAAACCAGGAAACGGTTGTTGTATGTTCCAGGTTCGTCAACCACAAAATTGTATTGCGGATTTGAAATTAGGTCAACTTGCTTTGAAGTGTATTTATCCACCAAAGATACGGGCGTGTTGGCTTCAAAGTTTTGCATTTCGACAGTAAAAGAATAATTGCCCGGTACACCGGCGTTAAAACCAATGGGAACAACCACGGGTTCAGTGAGCAATGGAAGGGCCTGGATAGCAAAATCAATGTTGTTATCTTCAACAAGTTTAGAGTATAGCGACAATTCCGGGTTTCCTTTATACTTACCTGCATCATAAGATGGATCTAATCCATAACTCATGCCATCCAAGAAGACGATTTCAGTTTCATCGATTGAATTTTCCGGATTCGCAACAGTAAGAAAAAACCGCTGGGTTTGGTCACCACCTTTATAAAAAGTAGCTGCTCCATGTTTGCGGTCATCCGCATGGAAAGTAATATCATCGTTATGGTTTTTAGCTTTCACCAAAAATCCTTGTCCATTGCTGATAGGCA
>Ga0208900_1000472_pt1 | contig 25218 bp, 22 predicted proteins | sample AntAceMetag02UKK_FD_184763 | JGI IMG/M metagenome (GOLD analysis project Ga0208900, IMG submission 184763) | Saline lake microbial communities from Ace Lake, Antarctica - Antarctic Ace Lake Metagenome 02UKK (SPAdes) (version 2) | ecosystem: Environmental > Aquatic > Non-marine Saline and... | reverse complement strand
GTTTCGGGTTCAGTGCCGGAAAAATTAAAACTGCCAATGTTGATGGGAAATTATACGAAGCAGACTATTTTGTTGGCGCTGCCGATTATAACCACCTCGAGCAAAAACTGCTGCCTCCCGAATATCGAAAGTATTCTGAAAAATACTGGGATTCGCGGGTTATGTCGCCCTCGGCGCTGCTTTGGTACGTGGGCGTAAACAAAAAGCTGGACAAACTTGAACATCATAATCTTTTGTTTGATGAAGAATTTGAACCCCACTCCAAAGCAATTTACGAAAAACCCGAGTGGCCCGAAAAACCCTCGGTTTACGTGTGCATGACATCCAAATATGATAAACATGCCGCACCCGAAGGCCACGAAAATTTATTTATCCTCATTCCTGTAGCCCCTGGCCTGGAAGACACCCACGATATCAGGGAAAAATACCTCGGGATTGTGCTCGACCGCATTGAAAAACTTACCGGCGAAAACATAACCAACAATATCGACTACAAAAGAAGCTACGCCCAATCAGATTTTGTAATCGATTATAATGCCTTTAAAGGAAATGCTTATGGTTTGGCCAATACCTTAATGCAAACCGCATTTTTAAAACCATCGGTAAAAAGCCCGAAATTGAAAAACCTGTATTATGCCGGACAGCTTACCGTGCCGGGGCCGGGCGTACCGCCTTCGATAATTTCGGGGCAAATTGTTACAAAACTTATTGCGGAAAATGAAAGTTAAACGGATATGAAAGAATTGTTCGACATGATTTCGAAGAAGTCGAGTAAGCTGACAACCGTTACTTACAGCACTTCTTTTTCGATGGGGATTCGGGTTTTTAGCAAACGATTCCACGACCCGATATATGCTATTTATGGATTTGTGCGCTTTGCCGATGAAATTGTGGATAGCTTTCATGGTTACGATAAACAAAAACTTCTCGAAAACTTTAAGCGCGACACATACACAGCCATACAGGATAAAATTAGTTTGAACCCGATATTAAACAATTTCCAGTGGTCGGTGAATAAATACAAAATTGAAACGGAGTTGATCGATACTTTTTTAAAAAGTATGGAAATGGATCTTCATAAGGAACAATACGACCGCGATGGCTACGAAGAATATATTCTCGGCTCGGCCGAAGTAGTGGGACTGATGTGTTTGCGTGTGTTTTGCGAGGGCGACGAAGAAAAGTATTTTGAACTCAGGCCTTCGGCAATGCGCCTGGGTGCGGCTTTTCAAAAGATTAACTTTTTGAGGGACCTCAACCACGATTACAACGGCCTTGGCCGCTCCTATTTCCCGGGAGTTGACATTACGAAGTTTGATGATAAATCGAAACAAAAAATAGAAACCGAGATTGAAGCAGATTTTTTGGCTGGTTTGGAGGGGATCAGGAAACTTCCCGCCGGAGCGAGGTTTGGCGTTTATCTGGCCTATATCTATTTTTTCACGCTTTTCAAAAAAGTAAAAAAATCGAAGGCCGAACACATTTTGAATACACGTGTAAGGGTTGCAGATGGTGAAAAATATTTGCTGCTGGTTTCATCTTACTTCAAGGAAAAAACGAATACAATATGATCAAAAAAGTCTTGCTTACTTTATTATTTCTTCCCTTTTTATCCGCTTATGGTCAGCCGGATGCCGATAAGTTAAGAAATGATTTTTTTGCCATAGCCAAGGATTCGTGTGGTGTGCAAGCACTTTTCGAATCCATTAAAAATGATTCATACAATACTGCTTTACTTCAAGCTTATGCCGGGGCTACTGAGGCAGCATCAGCACAATGTGTAAAAGGCGCTTTTAATAAACTTGAATACTTTAGCAGGGGCAAAAAAAACATAGAAGCTGCCATTGAAAAATCTCCACAAAATGCCGAAATCAGGTTTTTACGCTTTGCCACGCAATGCAATGCACCCAACTTTTTGGAATACGACAATATCAAGAAAGATAAAAGTTTTATTATAGATCAGTTGCCAGATATGCTAAAGAAAGGTGGGGCTGTGGATTTTTGGAAAAATGTGGCTGATTTTATGATTAACTCGGGGAAACTTACAAATAACGAGATTGGGGTTTTGACAGATCTTTTGAAAAATTAATTTTATGGAAATAGAAAAAGTTGTTTTAGTTAACGAAAAAGACAAGGCCATTGGTGAAATGGAAAAAATGGAAGCCCACGAAAAAGCGGTTCTCCATCGTGCGTTTTCAGTTTTTGTTTTTAATAATAAAAATGAGCTAATGCTCCAGCAGCGTGCTTTGAGCAAATACCATTCGCCCGGTTTGTGGACCAACACCTGTTGCAGTCATCCAAGAATAGACGAAGCCACCCTTGATGCCGGGCATCGCCGCCTAATGGAAGAAATGGGCTTTGATTGTGAAATCGAAAAGATTTTTGATTTTATCTATAAAGCCAAATTAGACAAAGGCCTCACCGAGCACGAATTCGATCATGTGCTTTTTGGTAGATTTGATGGTGACCCTAAAATCAATCCCGAAGAAGTGGAAAGCTGGAAATGGATGCTTATGGATGACATTGCCGGCGATATGAAATCGCACCCCGAAAAATACACGGTTTGGTTTCGAATTGCCTTCGACAGGGTTTTTGAGTTTTTGAATAAATAGTTTTTTTACATTTGTAACATACAAATCGAAAACACAATGAGTACTTTAGAACTAAGAAATCAAATTCATCAATATGTAGATCAGGCGGATGATGTATTTTTAAAAATGGTATATGCAATGAGTAAGACCTACAAAAACAACATTGCAGGCTATGGTGTTGATGGCTCACCCATTTCCACAGAAGATTTAAAAAAGAGAGTATCAGCCGCATCTCAACGCGTTAAATCAGGCGACTTTATCACTCAAGAATCTATTGAAACTGAAACAGAAAAGTGGTAAAACAGAAAAAACTTCCCATTCGTTGGGATAAGTTAGCAAAAGAAAATCTCGATCAAATTTTTGATTTTATTGCTAAAGATTCAATCTCCGCTGCAAGATACGTTAAGAAAGAACTTGTAAATCTTGCGGGTAGTTTAAATGACTTTCCTGAAAAATATTCAAAAGAAGAATTTTTAATCGACCTTCCCGAAAATTTTCGGTCGGTATCAAAATGGAGTTATAAGATTATTTTTGAGATCACCAACGATTGTATTATCATTGCTGACCTATTTCATACAAGCCAACATCCTTCTAAAATTAAAAGAATTGGAGATTAACTTCTAAGCTCAACCCCATACATTCTTTTTTTGTATGTGGCCTTTCGACATCTTTCATATTTGGTTTAAAGTAGTTTACGCCTTTTGCATAATTTTAAAAACCTAATTTTTATTCTTCAACCTCAGTGGTCTAATTCGATCTCTCCTGAACCAACCTTATTACCTTATTTTCATCCGCATAATAAGGTAATAAGGTTGGATTTCTAATGTGGGAAATTTTTCTACTAAGGTAAAATAAATAAGAATAAGGTTTATTAAGAAAAAGTGTAAACTGAGAAATGCCAGTTATCCAATCAGTTTTTTTGTGAAAAATGCCTTACTCAGTAGTTTTTGGCTACACATTTCCATTGTTTATTAGGCTGTTCATGCCTTAAATCAACAGCTCAATTTGTAATTAAATTTTATATTGCTCTGTATGGTAGCTTAATACAATATTTTGAAATAAATTTCCATTAAACATTTTGTTTAAAACATTTTGTTTAAAAGGAATTAATTTGTTTGGTAGGCGAAAAGTATTTTGTGTATGACGTGTTTCTGTCGCGATGGTTGTCCCAAAAGTTTTAACGCGGGTTAAACTGAGTCTTCCAGTGCCTCCCTCAACTGTTCCATCGCCCTCTGAACGGTAGCTTTTGGGCAGGCCACATTTATCCGCATAAAGCCCTCACCGCCAGTGCCGAACACGCGGCCATCGTTTAACCCTAATTTTGCCTTTTTTATAAAGAAATCCTTCAATTCCTCTCCTTCCATTTTCAACTCCCGGCAATCGAGCCAAATCATGTAGGTCGATTCAGGTTTCATCACCTTGATTCGCGGAATATGCTTTTCACAAAAATCAGCCACGTACTCCACATTTTTCCAAACGTAATCCAAAAGTTGCTTCAACCATTCTTCCCCATTTTCGTAAGCAGCTTGCATGGCCACCGCGCCAAAAAGGTTGCCCATGCCTACATGCAGCTTATCGTTAAGCATGGTGTTGTATTTTTCCAAATGTGTTTTATTGGGAATGATGAGAAATGATGTGGCTAATCCGGCCAGGTTAAAAGTTTTGGAGGGAGCATTGCAGGTTATGGTTTGCTGGGCAATGTCTTCGTTTAACGAGGCCAGGGGAATATGCTTATGCAACGGAAAAATGAGATCGGAATGAATTTCGTCAGAGAGCATAATTATATTATTCTCAAGACAAATTTCTGCCATTTTTGTCAATTCGTCCTTCGTCCAAACACTGCCGCCGGGGTTGTGCGGGTGGCTGATGATTAGCATTTTTGCTCCTTTGGCTTTAAGGGCCAGATCATCAAAATCCATATTCAAACGGCCATTTTCAAGTCTTAAAGGATTCTCAACAATTACGCGATCATTTTTTTCGATTGCGCTAAAAAACGGGAAGTAAACCGGGGGCTGCACGATTATTTTATCGCCGGGTTGGGTGAGCGCCAACACTAGCATATTTACCGCCGGCACCACACCCGGGCTATAGCTTATCCAACTATTTTTTATTTTCCAGTTATGTCGCTTTTCCATCCAGTTGGCTATGGACTGGTTAAAATCCTTGCCACGAAAAGTGTACCCCAACACTTCGTGTTCAAGACGTTTTTTAATGGCATCAATTATAAAGTCGGGTGTCCTGAAATCCATGTCGGCAACCCATAATGGCAGCACATCTTCAGTCCCGAAAAACATTTTACGGATGTCATATTTTACACAATCAGTGTTTTCGCGTGGAACGATTTCGTCAAAGTTATAGAGCATCACAAAATATTTTTTTGATTATGACCATTTCTTTTTTCTGTTGAAAAACAAAACGATCCAGATAAAAAAATCGATTAGAATAAGGGAGATTTCAAAAATGGGCGAAAGTAGTATTAGTTTTTTTTCGGAGAGGCGTTTTTGCGCAAAAGCAAAAATTAGCATCATGCTAATAAATCGTAACGAAAAAATTATTAGCAAGATAATTAGCGGTGCTTTAAAAAATATTAGAAAACCAAAAAGCCCATAAAATGCAAAAGAAGTAAAAGAAAACATTCGGATTAAAAAGCGCTCGCGCATTTTGAAGAACCTCCTGATTTTCAAACGGTTTTTTTCGGCAGAAAGCCAGCTTGCAAAAGATTTTTTCTTTGCCTGCTTCATTATACTTTCGCGGCCAAGCTCAACTGCAGTATTGTGCTTGTTGGCAGCACGATTTACAAACAACTCATCATCACCAGTACTGATGACGTAGTGCGAGCTAAAGCCTTTGTTTCTGTAAAAAAGCTCCCGCGAATAGCCCATATTTTTTCCGATGCCTTTATAGGGAAGCCCCCTGAGTGCCATCGAAAGGTAGAGCAAAGCATCGTAAAATGCAGCAAACCGCAGCCATTTGTTGATTTTTGAACCCGTGTTGTAGGTCGAATACCCCAGCACAATCTCTTTGCCTGAAACAAATGATCCGGCCATTTCTTTTATCCATCCGCTACCTTGGGGAATACAGCCGGGATCGGTCAGCAAAATCAAATCGTGTGTAGCCGATTTAATGCCGATGGAAAGCGGGAACTTCCGGCCCGAAAACCAATTAAGGCTTTGCTTGAGTTCCACAACTTTTAAGTTGGTGTACCTTCTTGAAAAATCTTCGAGCATTTCGTGGCTGCCATCATCAGGACTATCGTCAACCACCACCACTTCATAATTAGGATAATCCTGCGATAATATTGAAGACAGGCTCTTTTGAAGATCGTTGTATTGATTGTTGGCTGTGATGACAATAGAAACCGGGGGGAAGGAATAACTTTGTTTTTTTGTTTTAAAAAATGCAAGCCCCGAAAAAATGCCCCAGAAATAAACCAACTGAATTAGAGTTGCTGCGGCAAAAGCAAGCATCAACCAAAATATCAGCGGGTTTTCAGGTATTTGAAAGGTTAAATCCATAGGTTTTTATAAAAGGCGCAAAAATAGGATTACCGTTTTGAATTTTTATTGTTGGTTGATAAGTTTTGGGGATATACCAATGACAAGTATTTGAATGGGGTTGGGGTACAATTTGTTAGAGAGACCTCTTCCCGCACGTGCGGGACTTTGCTCCTTCGAGGTGACATGGATTTGAGGGGATTGTGGGGTGGGTGAAAGTGGGCGCTTCGCACCCACTTTCACCCACCCCATTCACAGCCAGGGGCTTTGTCATTTCGATGCCACATTTGCGGCAGAGAAATCTTTTTACAGTGATAGCCATTATTTACATCCACAAAAATGGTAGTAGAACCAATTTAAGGACTTTCAGATTATTCAAAATTATACTTTTGCCAAAATTCTATCAACTATGTTCATCATCGACAAACCTTATGTTTCGGAACTCCTCAGTGAAACGCTATTGAAAAATCAATTCCCGGTATTAAAAACGCCCGATGCCATCGGGCTTTTGCCAAAAGAAGGTATTAACTTTTTGGATGAAAGCGAAGCCATCCAAAAATACAAATCAGGCGAAATTGCAACCATTTATACTTCGTCAGAAAATTCGATTGGCTGGATTGCAAAAAATCTTTCCTTTTCAGAACTCCCACAAAAAGTGGATGTTTTTAAAAATAAGGTGAAATTCAGAAATGTCGTTTCAAAATTGTACCCCGATTTCTTTTTCAAAGAAGTTGATCCAGACAAAATTGAAGACTTGGACTACGATGAATTACCGCATCCCTTTATCATCAAACCAAATGTGGGGTTTTTCAGTTTAGGTGTACATAAAGTTTCCTCCCGTGAAAACTGGGAGAAAGTGAAAATTGAAATACGGAATGAAGCTGAACTTATCAAAAACACTTACCCAAAGGAGGTTCTGGATACGGCAAAATTTATCATCGAACAAAATATTGAAGGTGAAGAATACACGGTGGATGCATTTTATAATGAAAATGGCGAGCCGCTAATTCTGGGGATGATGCACCACATTTTTGCCGGGGGTGAAGATACCAGCGACAGGCTTTACACTACTTCCCCAAAAGTAATCCGTGAAAACCGGGAGCGATTTATGGATTTTCTCATAAAACTTGGAAAACTGGTTGGATTAAAAAACTTCCCTTTGCACCTCGAGGTCAGGGTTGATGACCTGGGAAACATCATGCCCATCGAAGGAAATCCTTTGCGCTATGGCGGCTGGTGTACTTCGGCAGAACTTACACATTATGCTTACGGGTTTAATCCTTACGAATATGTGATGATGGGTAAAACTCCCGATTGGGAAAACATTCTGAAAAAGCATTCCGAAAATTCATTTAGCATCATTATCCTCAACAACAATTCAGGGATTGATGCCGGTAAAATAAAAGATTTCGATTACGAAAAATTGACTGCCAAATTTGAAAAAGTGCTGGAACTCCGAAAAGTGGACGTTAAGCAATTTCACATTTTTGGTTTTGTGTATGCCGAAACCCTGCCGGACAATTTTGCGGAACTTGAGTACATGCTTCATTCTGATTTGAGGGAGTTTATTGAGGTTTGAAAAGCAAATAATTCTATCAAGAACCGGTTTCATGCAATTTTGCAGTTGAAATGCATAAATCATCGTTTGATGATCTTATGAATGCCGGTTTCGAAAGCGCCTGTGATTTTTATAGTGATCACCCCGGGTGACAAATCTTTAATATGTATGGAGGCTTCGCTGTTTTCAAGGTGCTGTTTCAATAATAATTTGCCCGTAATATCGAAGAGTTCTGCTTCAGCGTCTTGCAGATCGTTGCCTGTGAGGAAATCCATTCTTCCATAATAAGAATACTATCTCCTGCACAAATTTCATAATCAAAATAAAAAATATCATTGGCAAGGTTTTCATACCAATTTATTTTATCCTCATCATTGGATGCTGAAAATACATCTATATCATTATCACTATCCAAATCAATAGTAAAAATCGATTCGGTTCCCTCAAGACCTGAAGCTATAATTTGTGGATTCCCAAAAATGCCTGTATGAAGGGTCTGAAATTGTAGGGAGAGTTTGTGGTGGCAGCGTGAAACATTTCCGTTGATTCGTTAATCATAAGACTTCCAGGTTATTCGGCTAAATTTTGGGATATGCCACAAAATTATCGCACAGGTGATTGTTTTTATCATTTTGAACAAATATTGTAAACTAAAATGATTTTACATTTGCAAAATAATATGTCGTTTATTGAACATTATTCAATTTAAAATATTAATTAGAAATAACATAAAAACTTTTAAAATGAAAAGAAGAACACTCTTTACACTCCTTGGAGTTGCAGGCCTTTTTATTTCGGCCTTTTTTACATCCTGTTACCCGGGCGATGATGTCTCTTATTCGGACCTCGACCTGGTAACCACAGCCTATGATAAAGAAATGAATTATCAACAACTCAAAACCTATTATCTCTACGATTCGGTTGTTCATATTTTAGATTCCCTTGATGACGATTCTAATGTTGATCTCTCCAGGGAATTTGATGAAAAGATTCTGGAGCTTGTAAAGCAAAACATGAAAGCTTATGACTACGATCTTGAGGAAGACCCACAAAACAACCCTCCTGATGTAACGATTACCATTTCGGCCATGGCAACAACAAACACTTATGTTTATTATAACTACCCCTACTATTATTGGGACTGGGGCTGGGGTTGGTACTACAAAAACACTGAATATTACGGTTGGGGATCGTATTACCCGCCATATTGGGGCGGTGGCTACGTAACAAGCTATACCATCGGCACACTAATAATGAACATGCACGATGTTAGAGATGTAACCCCCCAAACCGATAGTATTCCAACAATTTGGACAGGCGACATTAACGGATTGTTGGGCAGCAGTGCATCAACAACCGAAAGCAGGCTCAATTACAATATCAATAAAGCCTTTGAACAATCACCTTACCTCAAAATCAACTAAACTCCAATTTTGTTAAACCATCTAAAATTAAGAAAGATGAAAAAGATATTTTTATCAATTATAGCTGTTTTGCTTGTATCCAATATTTTCGCACAGGAATCATTCTGGTCGGTAACTTACCAAATGTCGGTACCAACAGGCGACACAAAAAGCTTTACCGACAAAATGAGTTTTCGCGGTTTTGGAATTGAAGGACGATACTTTGTAGATAACAACGTTACTGTTGGTGGAGGCGCACTTTGGAATGTTTTTTATGAAAAACGTGATAAGGTAACTACCGAACTCGACAATATTGCGGTAACCGGCACACATTATAACTACATCAATGCTTTTCCGTTTTATGTAAATGCGGCATACTATTTTAACGAAGGGAGCTACATCAGGCCTTATGCCGCGATGAACGCCGGGGTAATTTATACATTATACCGTAAAGATGTTGGCCTTTACCGGATTGAGGAGGAACCCTTTAAGTTTGGTGTAGCCCCTGAATTAGGAGTACTTATCGAAACTTATGGAGGAGCAAATTTTACTGTAAATTTCAGGTACAATTACGGCCTGGAAACGGATAACACTGACCCACTCTCCTATTTTGGAGTTAATGTCGGGGTAGTCTGGCTCTATTAAAACGGCAAACGAAATTGTTAATAATCGAAACAATGCACTGTTGGGGTAAAAATAACTTCCTCAACAGTGCTTTTTTTTGTGGTTTTGTTTACTTTTGCTTTAACTAAAAACTAATGAAATGCTGATAATCGGGATCGCAGGTGGATCAGGCTCTGGCAAAACCACTGTTGTAAATAAAATAATTAACGGGCTGCCAAAAAATGCGGTGTCGGTCATATCGCAGGATTCATATTACAAAGACAACGGGCATCTTGCTGACGAAGACAAAAAGAGAATCAATTTTGACCATCCTGCCTCCATCGAATTTGAGTTGCTGAACCGGCACATACTGAATTTGATGTCAGGCGAAACCATCGATAGGCCAATTTATTCCTACGTAACCTGTGCCCGTGCAGCCGAAACCATTCCGGTAAAGCCCACCAAAGTGATTATTATTGAGGGGATTCTCATCTTTACCAATGCAAAACTGCGCGACAAATGCAATATAAAAGTGTTTGTTGATGCTGATACCGACGACCGCCTGATGAGAATTGTTAAACGCGACCTGGTTGAACGTGGCCGTTCGGTGCAGGGTGTGCTTGAGCATTACGAGCATTTTGTAAAACCCATGCACCTTCAGTTTATCGAACCCACCAAGCGATATGCCGATATTATAGTACCGCAAGGCGGGGCAAACCACGTAGCTATTGATATCTTGACATCGAGAATAAAAATGAAATTAAGCGAAAAACCATAAACAAGCTTTAAAACATTTTGCAACTATCAGGAATACTTTTTAAGATTCAAAGGTTAACAAAACACATTTAATCCACTATATCGAATATTTAACAGATGGCTGAAAGGAAAAAAATAGACATACTTGTTGTTGACGATAGGGAAGAAAACCTTTTGGCCATCGAAAGCATCATCGATTCTGATGACATCAACCTCAAAAAAGCGCTTTCGGGTAATGAGGCTTTAGGCCTGATGTTCGATTTCGATTTTGCACTTGTATTGATGGATGTACAAATGCCGGGCATGGATGGTTTCGAAACCGCCGAGCTCATGCGTGGATCGGATAAAACAAGGCACATCCCTATCATATTCATTACAGCCATCAACAAAGAAAAGAAACATATTTTCAGGGGCTATGATGCCGGTGCAGTCGATTATATTACCAAGCCTTTTGATCCGGATATCCTGCTCAGCAAGATAAATGTTTTTATCGACCTTTACCGGCAACGCAATGCCCTGGAGGAACTTACACGCAAGCTCGAATCAACAATTTCCGAACTCATATCCTCGCGCGAACAACTCAAGCTTAGCGAAGAAAAGTACAAGGATATTTTCCAAAATGCCAACGAGGGAATTTTTATCCTGAAAAATCAAAAAATCATCTTCAACAATCCTAAAACCGAAGAAATTCTTGCAGGGGAAAATAGAACCCTTTCTCAAAAAAGATTTATTGATTATGTCCACCCCGAGTTTCAACTGATGGTAGAAAGCGAACATTTCGACAAACTCAAAATTAAAACCCACGACAAACGAACGGCTTTAAAAATAATCACGGGCTTGGAAGAAATTAAGTGGATGGAAATAAATTCGGTAAACATCAAGTGGGAAGGCGAAAATGCAATATTGAATTTTATTAGCGATATTTCCGAACGAAAGCAGGCCGAAGAAGATATTAAAAGAGCTAAGAACCTTGCCGAACAAGCCAGCCGTACCAAAAGCGAATTTTTAGCCAATATGAGCCACGAAATACGTACCCCGCTCAATGGCATTATTGGCATGACCGAACTGGTGCTGATGAGCCAGCTTGATGAGGAGCAAATAGAACGTATCGAGGCTGTAAAGTATTCGGGAGAATCGCTGCTCGACATCATTAACGACATCCTGGATATTTCAAAAATTGAAGCCAAAAAATTAGAGCTCGATGCAGTAAAATTCAGTTTAAGGGGTGTAATAGAAAAAGTACTGCGCCCGCTCTCATCCAAAACCGCTGTAAAAAATATAGAGCTCATCCTCGATATCCAGCATAAGCTACACGATACATACATTGGCGATCCGGTTCGTTTACGCCAAATACTGTTTAACTTACTTGGCAATGCCATTAAATTTACCGAAGAAGGTGAGGTGAAGCTCGTGGTTAAATCAGTAAAAAAAGAGGAAAACAAACATGTTCTTGAATTTTCGATTACCGACACCGGCATTGGTATTCCTGAAGATAAAATCGGGAATCTTTTTAAATCTTTCAGCCAGGCTGATAATTCTACCTCGAGAAAATTTGGCGGAACAGGATTAGGATTGGTTATCTCGAAAAGCCTCGTTGAAATGATGGGCGGGAAGGTTAAAGTAAAAAGCGCAGAAGGCCATGGCAGTACTTTTAGTTTTGATATTATCCTACAAAAAACTTCGGCGCCCGAACAGCAAAGCGATACAGAAATACTGCCGCAACTCCTCGAAAAACATTTTCTTATTGTTGACGATAACAACACCAATCGCAAAATACTTTCCGGGTTACTCAGCTACCTTAATATTCAGTATCAACTTGCTGAAGATGGCAAAATTGCCTACGAAAAAATCCTCCGCCAGGGCGAGACTACAAACCCCTTCGACATCATTTTGCTGGATTACCACATGCCGGTAATGGATGGTCTGGAAATGGCTGAATTGTTAAAACGGGAAAATAAAATAGATCCCCCTCCCGATATCGTTCTGCTCTCCTCCGATGATGTAAACATTCAACGGAATAAATTAGGCGAATACGGGATTAACCGCTACATGATAAAACCCATTTTTAGGAATGAACTAATTAAAGTTTTAAATGAAATGGTTAGTTTCGATTTCCGGGAGACGATTCCAAAAAAAGTTTCTGCACATAAGCAAAATAACGCTTTAGGAAAAAGCTACAATGTTTTATTGGCCGAAGACAATCTTATCAACCAAAAACTTGCAAACGGTTTACTTCAAAACCTGGGCTGCAAAGTTACCATTGTTGATAATGGAAAAAAAGCTGTGGATATTCTACATCATAATAAATATGATATTATTTTCATGGATATTCAAATGCCCGAAATGGATGGTTACGAAGCCACCGGGATCATCCGTGATATGGAAAAAATAAAGGGCATCCACACACCCATCGTTGCCATGACTGCCCATGCTATGAAAGGCGACCGTGAAAAATGTATCAATGCCGGAATGGATGAATATATTACCAAACCGATTAGCCTGAAAAGTATAACAGAGGCCATTAAAAGCCTTAACATCAATCCAAACTCATAATCATTAAAAAAAATCACGATTCATGAAGAAATGGTTTCTCAACCTTAAGATAAAGCAACGCCTCAACACCATGACTGCAATATCCATTATAAGCATTTTGCTTATTGGATATGCATCATATTATTTTTTCAGGACTACGAGGGTATTAACGCTGGTGCTTACCGAGCAAAGGGTACACGATGTGAATTACCGTACCGGCCTTCAGCTTTTTTATGAATACCTCCACAACGAAGACCAACAAATACTCCAAAGATCATATCAGCACCTCGATTCCGCAGCACACATTGCCTTTATTTTCAGCAAATCAAAAGAATACTACAAACAATTTACCCACGACAAGTACGTGGATGTTTTGTTAGAAACTTATGGGCCAACCATTGATTATGATCGAAATTCGGCAGAACTCATTGCAAGCCGTTTTGAATTGATGATGATGATTGATAATCCACAAATGAATAATGCCCTCGATATTGCCGATGAGGCCTATCGAAACGGGAAAAAAGTAAAAACCGCCATCCAGAATTATTTAAAAAATCCCGAAGAAGCTGCGTTATTCCAAGAGCTTGAACAGGCAAAACTGGAAATGAGCGATATGGAAGTTCGTTTTTCGGCCACCATTGATATCCTCAACAAATTCGTTATAAATCTTCTACTCGTAAGTATTTTGCTAATTGTGGCTATATTGAGTGTACTCACATTTATTTCATCACGCTTAATTTCAGGCACCATTTCGCGGCCTGTACTCAAAGTTGTTGAAAACCTTAAACAGCTTGCCTCAGGAAATTTATCAAGCGATATAAAAGTTGATTCGAAGGATGAAATCGGGATGCTCAATGCCTCATTTATCGATTTGCAAAATAGCCTAAGGCAAAAATCGGAAGTTTCTTCAGCGATTGCCAACGGGGATTTTTCGCAGAAAACAGTACCACGAAGCCAGGATGATGAGTTGGCACATTCGATAAACCAGATTGTTGAAAATTTTAGCGAAGTAGTAGAACAGGCCAACCGGATAGCCCGGGGTGAACTCGACACAAACATTACCATGCGATCGAACCACGACGAACTTGGCCAGGCACTCATTAGAATGACCTCCGATTTAAAAAACTCGAACGAGGATAAAAGACGGCAACTATGGCAAAAAAATAGCCAGTCGGACATTAACGATGTAATGCGTGGCGAACAGGAAGTACACGAGCTGGGTCAAAAAATTATTAGTCAATTGTGTAAATTGATCGATGCCAAAGTTGGTGCCATTTATATTAAAGATGTTGATATATACAAACTCGTGGGCAGTTATGCCTATAAGCACCGCAAAAATATCGAAAATGGCTACAAAGCCGGACAGGGTCTGGTTGGGCAGGCTGTGCTCGAAAAAGAACCCATAATCATCACCAATGTTCCCGATGATTATACTGCCATCGCTTCCGGCCTGGGCGAATCACCTCCGAAAAACATACTGGTAACCCCCTGCGTTTTTAATAACCTTGTAATTGCCGTGATTGAAGTGGGAAGTTTTGATGAATTTTCGGAAGAGCAATTGCAGTTTATTAAACTTGTAAGCGAAAATATTGCCATAGGGCTCAATGCCTCAAAGGGCAGAACGGAGTTAAAAAAATTGCTTGTCAAAACCCAGCAGCAAGCCGAGGAACTGCAGGTGCAGCAAGAAGAGCTTCGCCAGGCCAACGAAGAGCTGGAAGAGCAAACCAAGGCCCTCAAAGAATCGGAACAACAACTACAAACCCAGCAGGAGGAGCTCCGCGTAACCAACGAAGAACTGGAAGAACGCACCAAAGCCATCGAAAAACAACGCGATGATATCCGTAATAAAAACGATGAGCTGGAAATAGCACAAATCGAAATCGAGAAAAAAGCAGCCGACCTCGGAATGGCAAGCCGCTATAAGTCAGAGTTCCTGGCCAACATGTCGCACGAGCTGCGCACACCGCTCAACAGTATCCTGGTGCTATCGCAAATATTATCGAACAATAAAGCCGGAACCCTCAACGACAAACAAATTCAATCGGCCAAAACCATCCATTCTTCAGGTTCCAGCCTGCTATCGTTGATTAACGAAATTTTAGACCTGTCCAAAATTGAATCGGGTAAACTGGAAATCAATGAAGAACGCGTTCAGCTTAAATCATTTGTTTTAGATGTAAATGATATTTTTAACCCGCTTGCTACCGAAAAAGGCCTTGAGCTCAATATCGAAGTCTCATCTGAAGCACCAGTTTACATTCATACCGACAGCCTGCGCTTGCAGCAGATTTTGCGCAACCTGTTGTCGAATGCCATTAAATTTACCCACGAAGGAAGTGTAAGTCTTTTAATCAGGCCGCCGCATAATCTTAGCGAAGAACTCATCAATAAAGGGCTTTCAAAGGAAAGTACCGTTCTTTTCGAGGTAAAAGATACCGGCATAGGAATTCCCGCTGAACAACAAAAAACAATATTTGAAGCCTTTACCCAGGCCGATGGAACCACTTCGCGAAAGTATGGCGGTACTGGCCTCGGGCTAACCATTTCACGAAACCTTGCCCATATTCTCGGTGGTGAGATTGAAATGCTAAGTACCGAAAACAGCGGAACAATATTTTCACTTTATTTGCCAGTAAAACGAGCAGGCAAAATTTCAGGAGGAGATAAATCTATTACTTCACCTGCTATTAAACCCATAAGCAATAACGCTGGAAATATTGCAGCAACCCGCATTGCAGAAAAGCCAATGCAACAAAGAAATGTTGAAAATGCCGGCGTTAAAATAGAAACTGGGACAGTAAAAGACGACCGCAAGATCATAAACAAAGGCGATAAGTTTATCCTTATCATCGAGGATGATGCTGACTTTTCGCAGATACTTTATGACCTTGCCCACGAAAAAGGATTTAAATGCCTTATTGCACCCAACGGTGAAACGGGGCTGCACTATGCAGATTATTATAAACCCGATGCCATTATCCTCGACATAGGCCTTCCCGGAATTGACGGATGGCAGGTTATGGACAGGCTGAAAGAAAACCCGGAAACACGCCACCTGCCTGTTCATTTTATGTCGGGGCGCGATAAAAGTGCCGAAGCCATGAAAAAAGGAGCCATAGGCTTTCTTACCAAACCAATTAGTGTTGAAGAAATTGAAGGTGCTTTCATAAAAATTGAAAACTACATCTCGAAGCCGGTAAAAAAACTGCTCGTTATCGAAGATGATGACGACATGCGTAAGGCAATTGTAGAATTAATCGACGACAGCGACATCAGCATTACTTCCGTTTCGGGTGGCAACCAGGCCCTGGATCAAATGAAAAAAGATGACTTCGATTGCATCATACTTGACCTGGGGCTTAAAGATATGTCGGGGTATGAGCTGCTCAAGAAAATCGGGAAAAAAGGAAACAATCAAAGTATCCCGGTCATTATTTATACAGGCCAGGAATTGTCGCGCGGGGATGAAGAAAAACTCAGCAAATACTCTGACAGTATTATCATCAAGGGCATAAAATCGCCCGAGCGCCTGCTATCAGAAACCACACTTTTCCTGCACAGGGTTGAGTCGAACCTCCCCGAGGAAAAACAAAAAATGCTCAAAGTGGTCCATCACCAGGAAGATATTATGAAGGAGAAAAAAGTATTGATTGTTGATGATGATATGCGAAACGTTTTTGCCCTTTCCAGCCTGCTCGAAGAACGCAACATGAAAATTGTAGTGGGTCGTAATGGCAAAGAAGGCATCGAAAAACTGGAACAAAACCCGGATATTAGCCTGGTTTTGATGGACATCATGATGCCCGAGATGGATGGTTACGAAGCCATGCGCCATATCAGGAAAAATCCAAAATACAAGAAACTCCCAATGATCGCGCTCACGGCAAAAGCCATGCAGGGCGACAGGGATAAATGCATTGAGGCCGGCGCAAGCGATTACCTCACCAAGCCGGTTGACACAGAAAAGCTTATTTCACTTTTACGCGTTTGGTTATATCAATGAAAAGTAAACAGGAAATACTACTTGAAAACGAAAACATTGAGATAGAACTCTTTTTGCAGGCTATCCATTTGAAGTTCGGCTATGATTTTCGCAATTATGGAAAGGCACATATCAAGCGCCGCGTAAGGCACAGGCTGTCGGTTTCCGATTTCAAAAATGTTAGCGAGCTAATTCATAAAATACTTTACGATCCTGTTTTTTACCAGGAGATATTGCAGGATTTATCCATTACTGTAACCGAAATGTTTCGCGATCCCGAATTTTACCTCGCGGTACGAAAGGAAGTTGTTGCCTTACTCAAAACTTACCCGTTTATTAAAATTTGGCATGCCGGCTGTGCCACCGGCGAAGAAGTATATTCGATGGCTATCCTGCTCAAAGAAGAAGGTTTACTAAAAAGGTCCCAGATTTATGCCACCGATTTTAACCAAATAGCATTGCAAAAAGCACGCAACGGGATTTATCCCATTGGCCGGATTAAAGAATACACCCAGAATTACCAAAAATCGGGGGGCAAGGCTTCATTCTCCGATTATTATAATGCACGCTACGAATCGGTTATCCTGAATGAATCGTTAAAAGATAATGTTGTTTTTGCCGATCACAACCTGGTTACCGATGGGGTTTTTGGTGAAATGAATATGGTTATTTGTCGTAATGTGATGATTTATTTTGATAAAGATTTGCAAAATAAGGTTACCAAACTTTTTTATGATAGTCTTGTGCCTGGTGGCTTTTTATGCCTGGGCAGTAAAGAAAGCCTCCGCTTTGCCGAGATCGCTAATAAATTTGATGTAACAACCGAGAAACAGAAAATTTACCGGAAAAAGTTTGAGGCTTCATAAATCCTCATTTTCAGATTATAGAGCATAAACTAAAACCACTCTAAACTCTCAACTCTCAACTCTAAACTCCAAACTCCAAACTCTAAACTCCAAACTCTAAACTCCAAACTCTAAACTCCAAACTCTAAACTCTAAACTCCAAACTCTCAACTCTAAACTCCAAACTCTCAACTCTCAACTTTAGCTCACTAACAAATGAAATACTCCGCAGTAGTCATAGGTGTTTCGGCAGGAGGGATGAATGCCCTGGGGCAAATATTGCCCACGCTTCCGAAAGAATTCCCTTTGCCGGTGATTATTGTTCAGCATATCAGCCCCCAATCGGATAATTACATGATCCATCACTTCGACCGTCATTCCAGGATAACAGTAAAAGAAGCCGATGAAAAGGAGCAGATCAAACCTGGTGTGGCATATTTTGCACCGCCTAATTACCACTTGCTCATCGAAGAAGACCGCACTTTTTCCCTGTCAACCGAAGCACGGGTAAACTATTCGAGGCCATCGGTGGATGTACTTTTCGAAAGCGCCATCGATGCCTATTGCTCCAGCCTTATCGGGATAATTTTAACGGGCGCAAATAACGATGGCAGCAAAGGACTTAAAAAAATTAAAGCCTGCGGCGGTCTGGCCATCGTGCAAGACCCTTCTACCGCCGAAGTTTCGGCAATGCCCGAAGCTGCGCTACAGTTAAGCAATGCTGATTACATCTTAAAGTTAGAGGAGATAGGCCCACTTTTAGTGAAGCTGTCACAAGTTCAATAGTTTCGGTAATCTTAAATCAAAAAATCACATCAAAAAAACCAAGCTTATTACCTTATTCGATAACGCGATTTTCCGTGCATAATAAGGTTTGGGGTATCTCGTGGGGCGAAATTTTTCTACGAAGGTTTGGGAGAAAAAAATAAGGTTTTTCATTCCATGAATTGACTATTTCCTGCATGGAACAAAAAAACCTTATCCTAAACGAAATTAACCTTAGTAGAAAATGTATTCCACAAAAAAAACCCAACCTTATTCGATAACGCAAGTTTCCGTAAAAAAAGGTGAGATTAAGTTTGCGATCCCCGCCAATCCGCCCCGTCTGGCCGCTAATGTCATTTACTTAAGCATACGTCAAATATCATCTCCCAAAAAAGTTATCATCGGATTATACGGATTACACGAACCTCTACCTGCCGTAGGCAGGTCAAATCCGATAAATCCGATAAATCCGATGATGATATTTTTTCTTTTGATAAGAATTGCGTGATATTCCATATTCATTTTTCAGGTATGAAAACCTTAAGTTTAAGGCATTAGTCTGGCCGCCCCGTCTGGCCAATGCAAAAGCGAGGGGATTGCAGCCCTTGAACTACATTACACCGATGAGTTTTATATACCGGCTTCAGGTAATTGCATCCTTTTTAAATTCCCTGCAAAGTACAAAGGCAATGATACCAGGTTGTATTCAAGGGTTTTCATTACACCTTTTGTATTGATGGTGGCCGAGAGCTTATTTCCTACCGATGGTAAATCAAGATTAAAGCGAATCCCTGTATCCTCGTTTTTTTCGGCCAAATAAACCTGTAAAGATTTTAGTGTGCCTGTTTTCCCTGCTTTCACTTCAAGAGGATAAATTTTATTGCCCAACTGTAAAAGATAATCTATTTCAGCGTTGGCATTTTTTGCTTCACGCGACCAGTAATACAGTTTGGCATCTTCAAAATATTCAAATGAAGCAATCAGTTCCTGCCCTATAAATTGTTCGGCAAGCGCCCCTTCAAAATCACTAACTAAGTTACTGACATCCGAAAGTTTTATCCTTGATAAATTGCACATCAGGCCTATATCAAGAAAAACAGGTTTAAAGGTGTCGTTATCCACATATTGGTTAATAGGCACTTTTGAAGATTTAGTCCGCCGCACCAAATGTATAATCCGGCTCAACTCCAGTTTTAGCAAAGCTTCCTTTAAATTGGAAGAATGGACATTTTTATTGATATTGACATATTTAACCTTTCTCCCCACATTGTTTGCCGAATACTCAAGGCATTCATTCAGGTAATCCTGCTGTTTGCGTGTACCATATTTTGCAAAATCATACTTGAAGGAGGTTAGTATTTCTGAATGTACCTTTTCCACTTCCATCAGGTTTTTTGTTTTAAGGTAAACATCAACCGCTTCCGGCATACCACCAATAAAAAAATACAAGCGTAAATATTCAGATAGCTTTTGATGCAAAGCCTCGCTGAAAGGATTTTCAAAGCTGTAATCGTTTACATAGTTAATGAGTCCCTCCTGTTTATTCGCTAATAAAAACTCTTCAAAACAAAGCGGGTACATATAAGCAAATTCAACCCTGCCAACAGGCATGGAGTAAGGCAGCTCGTTTAAAGTATGATCCAAAAGCGAGCCGGCCGTAATAACATGCAATCCGGGCAAATCTTCATAAAAATAACGTAAGGCAGCTATGGCTTCGGGCAATAGTTGTATTTCATCAATAAAAAGCAAGGTTTCACCCTCAACAATCGGAACACTGAATAAAGCCGATAGTTCGTTAACAATAAGTTGTGGGGTTTTACTGCCGAAAATTGACTTTAAACCACTGTCCTGCTCGGGATTAATTTTTACATAATGTTTAAAGTTTTCCCTCGCAAATTTTTCAACAAGATAAGTCTTACCAACCTGGCGTGCCCCCCTTATTATCATAGGCTTTCGCCTGGGGCTGGTTTTCCATTCCTGAAGGTATGTTTCAATAAAACGCTTCATGCTTTTTTTGTAAAGATACATCTAATTGTAAAACACCATTGGATTTAGGTATAATAATTACCAAAACACCATTGGATTTTGGAGGGTTTAATACCAAAACACCATTGTATTTTGGATTTATTTATAGTAAAAATTGTATTTATTAATATGCTGAGGTTTTCAGCCGTGTTCCATTTAGCAAGTAAGTCCAGGATACGACATTGATCGGGAGGATTATTTATGCTAATTAACGAAAGGATTTACAATTCTGAGTTTGCCTTCGATAAGTTGGTCGTGCTGTAAATCTTCGGTGTATAAAGTTGTGCAGCCAGCTTCCAGTGCCGAGGCCACGATGAGGGAGTCGTAAATGGAAAAAAGGTGTCTCAGCTTTATCTTCCAACTTTTTCTAATGGTATCCACCGATAATTCCATAATTTCAACTTCAGGAATAATTTGCTCAATGACCTCTTGAATATCAGAATCCTTGATTTTGTTTTTGGATAATGCACTGTAAATTTCGTTAATAACTTGTGTGCTGACAACAACCTGCTCGGGAAAGTTTTTAAGTAATGAAACCGCCCGTTTATGTTTCGTTATATCACGGCTCTCAATTTTGGCATACACCCAAATATTCGTGTCCACGAATAATTTAGCGCTCATTTCTTTCCTCCCGGTTAAACAATCCGAATTGCTCCACTTTATTTGTGCTCGATGAAAATTTACACTTGAACCGTTTTTCAAAAAATCCTTACATTTGAGCCAATTAAAAGCACCTTAAAAAATGAAAGATAAATCCTTTTCTGTAATGATTTTGATTGTAATAATTGCCAGCCTAATGGCAATTAGCGCAAATGTAAATGCCCAGGATGTGTATGGAAATTTGGATTTGCTCATACTCACCAACAACGAAATACCCGCCGAAGGGGCTATTGCCAGGGCCATCGACCCGGATTTGGCCGACACAACAACAGCATTTGCCAACGAAGCAGGCATAGCCCATATTGAAGATTTGTATGTTTACACCATCAGCCAAATTAATACGCAACAGAATAATGAAAATACCGGGCTTTTTGGCCTGGTAAAAATTTATAATTTAAAAGGTGTGCTGGTGGATGTTGTGGATGCGCAAAATGGCTCGGTGCTTTGGCATGGTGATAAAATAAATCCCCCAGGCATTTACATTGCCATTGACGAACAGAACCATACCCTTAAATTTCTCTACACAAAACAAGCAACACGCATTGCGCCTGATCTGCAACTCGTGCAGCAACCCCGAAAATTCGCTTAAGACCAACGTTAGCCGGTGGTTCGACCAGGCCATGGAAAATAACCGTGTGCGCTTCAACACCCACCTCTACAACGAAGACCAATTTTCGGCTTTGAAGGTTGGGGCTGTACCACCCAAATATGCAGAAGATGCAAAATCCATCCCCGGAAGGGAAATATTGAGGGATAATTTTGATTATATTTTCGCCAACAACCCACGTGCTGTTGCCTTTGGTGAAGATGTGGGTAAGATTGGCGGCGTAAACCAAACCTACGAAGGCTTGCAGGAAAAATATGGGGAGCAGCGCATTTTCGACACAGGCATCCGCGAAGCAACAATAGTTGGGCAGGGACTTGGCATGGCCATGCGGGGGTTGCGCCCCATTGCCGAAATCCAGTATTTCGATTATTTGCTTTACGCTTTACAGGTGTTGAGCGATGATCTGGCAACTTTAACCTACCGCACGGCAGGCGGGCAGAAAGCACCGCTCATCATAAGCACACGCGGCCACCGCCTCGAAGGCATCTGGCATTCGGGTTCACCATTGAGCATGGTCATAAATTCGGTAAGGGGAATACACGTGCTGGTGCCAAGAAACCTGACCCAGGCCGCGGGATTTTACAACACCATCCTTGCCTCGGACGACCCGGCCCTCATCATCGAACCCTTGAACGGTTACCGCTTGCGCGAAAAAGTTCCGACAAATATTGGCGAGTTTAAAATCCCGGTTGGCGTTCCCGAAATCATTAGAGAAGGCGCCGACATTACCCTTGTAACTTATGGCTCTTGCGTTAGAATTGCCGAAGATGCTGCGAACCAACTGAAAGATTTCGACATTGACGTTGAACTTATCGATGTGCAGTCGCTGCTGCCTTTCGACATCAACCACAGCATCGTGGAATCGTTAAAGAAAACCAACAAGATCGTTTTTTTTGATGAAGATGTACCCGGCGGAGCCACAGCTTTTATGATGCAGCAGGTGCTCGAAGATCAAAAAGGGTATTTCCATTTGGATGCCGAGCCAAAAACCCTCACCGCCCATGCCCACCGCCCGGCCTACAGCACCGATGGCGATTATTTTTCGAACCCCAACGCCGAGGATGTTTTTGATACCGTTTATAACCTAATGCACGATTCGAATCCTTTTAAGTACCCGAAGATTTTTTAGAGGATAGAAGGGAGAGGTGAGATGTTAGAGGGGAGAAGGGACAGGGGTGAGAGGAGAGAGGAGAGAGGAACAAGTCATCCAATGAATTTTGCCAAAGCTTTTGCAGTAACTTTTTGAATCAGTAACAACTTCCAGGGGTTATTCATCGGATGACTGCGCTGCACTCTGGGAAAAGTCACCCCGTGAATCATGCTTAAACAATGAAGCTATTTTCGGGAACTTGCACAACTGCCAAAAAGAATTCACGGGGTGACTGCGCCACACTCCAAACAAGTCATCCGATGAATGCTGCCTAAGTATTTGCGTTATACTTTTATAATCAGTGCCAGCTTCCAGGTGTTATTCATCGGATGACTATAATTAGGAATCACTCTAAATTACAATTTTAACATTTTTATGTTTATTCGAAATGTATTAGCGTTCGTCTTGAAAATCACACCACTCAGGCAGGAAAATCAATACATATAGGTTTTTGCATATATTGTGGAGATTTGTATTTCATACTTAGTATTTATATTTTTGACACCAGTAATAATTCAGTGTTTGATCCGCTTTGAAAGCACCCCAGTTCATTGAAAACCGAAAAAAATTTAGAAGAGAAATTTTGACCGGCTTATTCTGGGAAAAATCACCCCGTGAATCATGCTCAATCGATGTTGTCATTTTCGATAACTTGCACCGTTACTAAAAAAAATGGGATAATTCCCTGTCCCGGACAGGAATAAAACCGGGGGCGAAACCCGAAAAGCCGATAGAGTAGGGAAACATAAAATCTATTTTAATTATGAGAAAATTAATTACATTATTAGTCGTATTTTTTGTGGTGAGTTTTGCCACAGAAGTAATTGCACAAACAATTCGTGCCAAGGCAGGTTTAAATTTATCAAAAATGCTGATGAAAGATGATGATGACACATGGAGCGATGATGAAGAGTATAAAATGCTCCCCGGTTTTCATTTGGGCGCAACAGCCGAAATTCCCATTGACGACATGTTTTCGTTTGAAACAGGCTTGCTTTTTAGCACTAAAGGCATAAAGGCCAAAGGTGAAGGCGATGATTATGAATATGTTTATAAACTAACCTTGTCGTATTTAGAAATACCCTTAACCGGAAAAGCTACCTTTGATATTGGTGGTGCAAAAATTTATGGGGTTTTTGGCCCTTATGTTGGTATCGGACTTTTTGGAAAGGATAAATGGGAAGAAACTTATGATGGTGATACAGAAAAGGATGATGAAGATATAGAGTGGGGTTCGGATGAAGATAAAGATGATTTTAAACGCCTGGATTTTGGACTATCAATAGGTGCCGGAGTCGAAATAGATGCTTTGCAACTTGGCATAAACTACGGACTTGGGCTTGCAAATATATCGCCATACAGCGATAATGGGAATAGAATAAAAAATCGTGTTTTTGGAATTACTGTTGGGTATAAAATTTTTGCAAAATAGTTTTCCCCATATATTATAGAACTTTAATACCATTTGGAAAGCTGCCTTGGATATCGGCCTTAGCGCAGAAACCTTGCAATATTTCCCGAAGAAACAGTCACCCTTGGACAAGTCATCCGATGAATTCTGCCTAAGCATTTGCGCTAACTTTTGAAATCAGAAGTGTTTTCCAGAGGTTATTCATCGGATGACTGGGCCACCCGTTGAACAAGTCATCCGATGAATGCTGCCTAAGCTTTTGTATTAACTTTTAAAGTCAGTGCTGGCTCCCGGGAGTTATTCATCGGATGACTGCGCCCCTCGAAGCAAAAGTCACCCCGTGAATCATGCTTAAGCATTAGTGCAATTTTCGATAGTTTGCACTGTTGATAAAAAGAATTCACGGGTTGACTGTAGCTCCACGATGACTATAATTAGGAATCGCTCTAAATTCTACAAAAACACCTCGCGGCGAAGCGGGTTTGAAGAGTTATATTCGGCTATTGAGAAAAAGGTGCAACCTGCCCGTGTGAAACATTCAGGCGGGCGCACCGTAATATTTGAAGCCGTGCTCCATTTATCAACTATGCCCAGGATCGTGCGTTGATTAAAGGGGCTTTTTATGCTACGAAACGAAAGGATTTATAATTCTGAGTTTGCCTTCGATAAGTTGATTGTGCTGTAAATCTTCAGTGTATAAAGTTGTGCAGCCAGCCTCTAGTGCCGAGGCCACGATTAGGGAGTCGTAAATGGAAAAAAGGTATCTCAGCTTTATCTTCCAACTTTTTCTAATGGTATCCACCGATAATTCCATCATTTCAACTTCAGGAATAATT
>Ga0208900_1000469_pt1 | contig 25337 bp, 26 predicted proteins | sample AntAceMetag02UKK_FD_184763 | JGI IMG/M metagenome (GOLD analysis project Ga0208900, IMG submission 184763) | Saline lake microbial communities from Ace Lake, Antarctica - Antarctic Ace Lake Metagenome 02UKK (SPAdes) (version 2) | ecosystem: Environmental > Aquatic > Non-marine Saline and... | reverse complement strand
AATCAGGGCTACCGGCAACTCATCTTCCATCATCAACCAAAAAGATTTTAAACCCAAGTCTTTTTGAAATTGAATATCCGGTTTTTAGTCAGGGCTCCACTAAGAGTGAAACCCTGACTTCAAAACTACCGCCAACCAACGATTCTGCAATAGACAAGTACCTGTTAACAGATTAAAGAATTTACCTCCTTTTAGAAAACAAAAATGCCAGCATCTGTTCGGAAGTATTGAATCAACTAAATTGATAAATCTTTTATTTTATGTGCAAAGATTTGAATCCACAATAATGGCAGTAGAACCTAATTCTTCAATCCATCCCTCAAAATGAGTTTAATATTGTTATGTACTTGAAATGCCCGCCGGGAAATCAAAAATATATACTTTCACGGCTCAAAAATCAAAATAGAAATTAAAAGGAAATGAAAGTAGTTAAACGTGTAGAGGATGCAATAAATCCGCTCAACATTACCAAAGGAAGTATTATTTATTCAGCAGGAAACGCTGCCACTCCGCAGGTTTTACTGCGACACCTCGCCACCGATCCTTACATTTACAATGTGCAAATGCTTAGCGTGTTGTTGTTGGGAAACGTGGGGAAATTATTTGATCCGGAAGTTTGCAAGCGCATAACCCACCGGGTAATATTCAACGGGCCTCATTCGCGCGAAGCCATGAACACAGGCGGCGCATCCTACCAATTGATTCACCTGTCGGATATTGGTAGGCAGATGCGCGAGTTTGTAAAACCAAATGTTGTATTACTGAGTGTTGCCGGTCCCGATAACGGCGGAAATTACAGCTATGGCACAACGGTTGAAGGTATTAAAGGTGCCGTTGATTCGGTGCGAGAAAACGGGGGTATAATTATCGTGGAGCGAAATGCGCAAATGCCCTTCGTTTTGGGAACTACCATCCACGAAAGTGAAATTTCATACCTTCTCGATACCGATTACGACTTACCAATCAGCCCGGTTCATGCACCGGATGAACTCGCCAGACGTATAGCCCGTACCATTACAGAGTTATATGTAAAAGATGGCAGCACCCTCCAGTATGGAATTGGTGAAGTACCGGAAGCCGTTACCGATGCCATCATCGACAAAGGAGTTAAAGACCTTGGAATCCATACCGAGCTTTTTGCTGATGCCATGCGCAAGTTGGTCGAAAAAGGTATTGTAACAAACAAATATCTTGATTTTAACTTTTCAACAGGAAGTATTTTCCTTGCCAAAGATAAGGCAGGATACGACTGGATGAACTACAACAGCTCCATCCAGAGCCGTCCGTCCGATTTCACCAACTATGTTCCAAATATTGCCCGACTGCCCAAAATGCTGGCCATAAACAGCGCTATCGGTGTGGATCTGCACAGCAATATTTGGGCCGATTCGTTGAATGCCACACGCATATATAGTGGTATCGGTGGTCAGGCCGACTTCCTGCGGGGCTCGTACCTGTCAAAAGGTGGTGTCCCTATCATTGCCATGAAATCTACTACTACCAAAGGCGAATCTAAAATTATGATGAAATGCCCCGAGGGTATTACCACAACTGCCATTGCTGCCGACCCCGTGGTTATTGTTACCGAACAAGGCGCTTTCGACCCCAGGGGTTGCAACCTGGCCGAACATGCCGTGGGTATTGCCTACCTCGCCGAAGAAAACTGCCGCGAAAAGTTGCTTAAATATATTTACGAAAGCAAAGAATATCACAACCCACAGCAAGCAGTTAAGGGCAAACCACCCAAAGGTTTCATACCCTACGATATGATAAAATGATAATTTTTACCCCCTTGGTTTTATGCTTCCATCGGGGTTTTTTATAATTTTGCCAACTAAATTTTTTACAAACATTAAATGTTAAACACAATGAAGAAACTTTCAGGATTAATTGTTTTACTTATCCTTTCGGCAGCATTATTCCACTCATGTGGCGGCCCATGCTGGGAGGCAACAGAATACCAGCGAGCTGGCATTGTGCCGCAAAGCACCGACTTTGAGCCTTTGCCCGATTTAAATATTAAAGAAAAGCTAAACGCTTATGCTTCGTTCAAACTTACCGCCAATATCGACCACCTTACTGCCAGCGAAAAAGAGATTCTACCTTACCTTTTCAAAGCAGCAAAAATTTTGGAAGACCTGTATTGGAAACAGGCCATTGGCGACCGCGATGGTTTCCTTGGCAATATTAAAAATCAGGATGCCGTTGCTTATGCAAAAATTAATTATGGCCCCTGGGACAGATTGGACGGCAATAATCCTTTCGTTACCAACGTGGGACCAAAACCGGCAGGAGCCAACTTTTACCCGGAAGACATGACCAAAGAAGAGTTTGAAGCACTCACCGATCCAAACAAATCCAGCCTCTATACACTAATCCGCAGGGATGAAAACGGCGAACTACATTCGGTGTGGTACCACGAGGCTTACAAATCGGATATTGAAAAAGTGGCTGCTCTTTTGAACAAGGCCGCCAACATCGCCAAAGACGAAGGCCTGAAAAAATACTTAACCCTCCGTGCCCAAGCCATGCTTACCGACGATTACCTGGAAAGCGACCTGGCCTGGATGGACATGAAAAATGCTAACATCGATTTTGTGGTTGGCCCCATCGAAAATTATGAGGATGCACTTTTTGGTTACAAAGCAGCCTTCGAATCATTCATCCTGATTAAAGACCCCGAATGGAGCAACCGCCTGCAAAAGTTTGCTGCCATGCTCCCCGAACTCCAAAGCGGTGTACCCACAGGCGACGATTACAAAAAAGATATTCCCGGTTCCGATTCCGACCTCAACGCCTACGATGTGGTGTATTATGCCGGCGACTGCAATGCAGGGAGTAAAACCATTGCCATAAACCTGCCCAACGACCCAAAGGTTCATGCCGAAAAAGGCACACGCAAGCTACAGCTCAAAAATGCCATGCGCGCCAAGTTCGATAAAATCCTGATGCCCATTTCCGCTTTGCTCATCGACCCATCGCAGCAGCAGCATGTAACCTTCGATGCCTTTTTTGCCAACACCATGTTCCACGAAGTTTCGCACGGCATGGGCGTAAAAAACACCATCAACGGCAAAGGCACTGCGCGTGAAGCCTTAAAAGAAACTTACTCTTCCATCGAAGAAGGAAAAGCTGACATCATGGGACTGTGGCTGGTAAAAGCCCTACGCGAAAAGGGTGAAATTGCCGAAGGCGAATTAATGGATAACTATGTAACCTTCTTCGCGGGCATATTCCGCAGCAGCCGTTTTGGTGCGGCCAGTGCCCACGGAAAAGCCAACATGATGCGTTTTGCCTTTTTTCAGGAATACGGCGCTTTCACAAAAAATACTGACGGGTATTATGTTGTGAATGCCGAAAAAATGGAACCGGCCATCAATGCTTTGGTCGATAAAATTCAACGCATGCAGGGCGATGGCGACTACGAAGCTGCCAAAGCCTGGATTGCAAAAGATGGCGTAGTTAGCCCCGAACTGCAAGCCGACCTCGACCGCATCAACGCAGGTGGAATTCCTGTGGATATTGTTTTCGAACAAGGCCCTGAAATGATTGGCTTGAAATAATAGAAGATATTTTTGTGATTAAAGCCTGGTTTTGAAAAAGCCGGGCTTTTTTTTGTGTTTCTATATGTTCAGGATTTTTATTTCAAATTCCATTCCATTACTATCTTTACCGTTTTGGTGTAATGATTGAAAAATTATTTAAACGTTTAAAAAACAATGATTTAAAAAACTTGTCTTATTTTTATGCACCTTTGTGTTTAAACAAAAAACTATCGGAGAATTTGAAAGTTTTTGGAGCGGGATAAAGATCCAGGGTGAATCATTGTTGGGTTTAGGAGCTGAATTAATTGGATAATCACAAGCACAGTATTTCGATTATGGATAAAAAATACATTTACAATTTACTGGTAATTGATGATGAGATAGGGGTTACAAAGACTATCTTCAGGCAATTCCATAAAGAATACAATGTTTTTACTGCAAATAGTGCAAAAGAGGCTATTGCAATTATGGAAAAGGAAAATATCCAGATTGTAATTACCGATCAACGGATGCCTGGGATGACCGGCCTGGATTTTTTAGGTTTAATTAAAGAAAAATATCCCGGTGTAGTGAAGATCATGCTTTCGGGCTACTCTGATATTGAGGCTGTAATTGGTGCAATAAACGAAGGCCAGGTTTTTAGATACATAACAAAACCATGGAATCCCGAAGAATTAAGTAAGCTTTTAAGAGAGGCCACCTGGAAATACGAATTGATTACCAAGAACAAAAGATTAGAAGAGTATATAGAAAGATACGATGTTCAACTAAAGGAAATTTTGAATGTTCAAAAACAAACACTGGCAGCCGAAGAAAAATTAAAAGCAGGTGAAGAAAAATTCCGTGCACTTTTTGCGGATAGCCCTATTCCCACTTACACCTGGCAATATATCGATAACGATTTTGAGCTGCGCGAATACAATTCGGCAGCACTTAAAATCACCAATGGAAAAGTTGCAGAAATCATTGGAATTAAAGCGAGTGATATGTATCGGGAAGATGAGCGTGTGCTGCAGGATTTTAAAAAATGTTTCGAGCAAAAATCGACTATTGCCCGAGAGATGGATTATACCTTCAAAACAAATAGTGAATTTAAATATCTGAATGTAAAATTCACCTATGTGTTCCCCGATCGTGTGATGGTACACACCGAAGATTTTACAAAACGTAAGCAAGCGGAAGATACACTTAAAGCCAGCGAAGAAAGTTATGTCAGTTTATTTAATTCTGTATCAGAAGCAATATATCTACAAAATGAAGAGGGTACGTTTATTAATGTTAATGAAGGTGCTGTTAGGATGTATGGATTATCTCGTGAAGAGTTTATAGGAAAAACGCCCGAAATGGTTTCGGCTCCAAACAAAAATGATTTAGTACAGGTTAATGCACTTCTCAAAAGGGTTTATAAAACAGGAAATCCTGAGACATTTGACTTTTGGGGTAAAAGAAAGAGTGGGGAAATTTTCCCGAAGGAAGTAATTGCCACCAGGATAAAATATTTTGGGAAAGATATAATTCTTTCATCTGCCAGGGATATCAGTGATCGGAAACAAATGGAAGCTGAATTATTACATGCCAAAGAAAAAGCCGAAGAAAGCGAGAAAAGATTAAATTTAGTTATTAAAGGATCGAATGATGCCCCCTGGGATTGGGATTTAATTAATAATGAAATGTTTTACTCACCTCAGTGGTGGCAGCAGATTGGTTACAAGCCAAATGAAATACTTTCAGACTCTTCTCTTTGGGAAAAAATAATGCACCCAGATGATAAATCCAATGTTGATAAAAATTTTGGTAACGCATTAAAAAATGGTCAGGAAAGTTATGCTGTTGAATTCCGGCTAAAGCACAAAAATGGCTATTATGTTCCAGTACTTTCAAGAGGGTTCATTACTTTTGATGAAAATAAAAAACCGATAAGAGTTAGTGGGACTAATTTAGATTTAACCAAAAGAAAAAAAATAGAATTCGAATTAATAAATGCCAAGGAAAAAGCCGAAGAATCTGACCGTTTAAAATCTGCCTTCCTTGCAAACATGAGCCACGAAATACGCACACCCATGAATGGGATTCTTGGTTTTACAAATCTGTTAAAAGAGCCTGGTCTAAGCGGGGAAGAGCAACAGCAGTACATTAGCATAATCGAAAAGAGTGGCGTCCGTATGTTAAATACCATCAACGACATTGTTGATATTTCTAAAATTGAAGCTGGCCAGGTTGATGTTGTAATTTCAGATATAAACCTGAATAAACAAATAGATGAACTGCTGGATTTTTTCCTACCCGAAGCAAAGAAAAAGAATATCAACCTTTCTATCACAAACAGGATTCCCGACCAACAAGCTAAAATTAAGTCGGATAAAGACAAATTGAATTCGATACTTACAAATCTTATTAAAAATGCGATAAAATATACTCATGCCGGTAGCATCGAATTTGGTGTTTCGACAAGCTCAACAACCAAATTAAAAGCGGACAGTGGGCCTGTGGTTACTGGGCAAGGTCGAAGTGATGAACTGGAATTTTATGTAAAGGATACAGGTATCGGGATTGCAAAGGAAAGGCAAAAAGCCGTATTCGATCGTTTTGTGCAGGCAGACATTGAAGATAAACAAGTTTTTCAAGGTTCAGGTTTGGGATTGGCTATTTCGAAAGCCTACGTTGAAATGTTGGGAGGAAAAATTTGGGTTGAAAGCACGGAAGGATTTGGCTCTCAATTTAATTTTACCCTTCCCTGCAATCCAGATGCAAACAATAACCCACTGAACAATATTGAAGATTCAAGTATAAAACAAACTGCCAAAAAGGAATTGAAATGTCTTATTGTTGACGATGAAGAATTAATCATAGCTTATTTACAGACCGTATTAAAAAAATACATGAAAGAAATATTGGTTGCAAAAACGGGTATTGACGCAGTAGAAATGTGCCGCAACAATCCCGATATCGATATTGTTCTGATGGATATAAGAATTCCCGGGATTAATGGGTACGAAGCAACACGACAAATTCGTGAATTCAATAAAGAAGTATTTATACTGGCACAAACAGCTTATGCTCAAATGGGAGACCGCGAAAAATGTATTGAAGCCGGATGTGATGAGTATATTGCCAAACCAATTAAAAAAGAAAAATTATTGGAGATAATTGACGAACATTTTAAATAATAATTTTCCTATTTGTTACAAAACAAAAATGCCATTCTACTATGAAGAACATTTCAGTTAATGAACATTCAACTAATTTTCTGCAAAACCTGCTTAGTGGAAACCGACAAATATGCTCTTCTATTGCAAAACAATACCTTGCGCAAAACCCATCGATAAAAGACCTGTACGAAGAAGTTTTTAAAGTTGCCCTGTATGAAGTCGGTCGATTGTGGGAGACAAATCAAATTTCTGTGGCATCCGAACATCTGGCAACCGCCATTACCGAAGGAATTCTAAATGAATTATACCAGCAACTCGATACATTGGAAAAACAAAATTATAAAGTTGTGCTTACCTGTGTCGAAAACGAGTTGCACCAGGTGGGGATAAAAATGGTAGCCGATGTTTTTGAAATGAACGGGTGGGAAAGTTATTTTTTGGGAACAGGAATTCCGGTATCCGAATTAGTAAAATACCTTAAGCAAGTTAAGCCCGATGTTTTAGCCGTTTCGATGAGCATATATTTTAATAATAAAAACCTCGGAAAGATGGTTGATGTATTAAAAAATGAATTCCCTGATTTAAAAATTATTATTGGAGGCCAGGCATTTGTACATAAAAAAGAAGACAATTTCACTAAAATAGACACAATTAAATTTATCTCAGATTTATACGAACTCGACAATTACATTAAGAAATTTTAAATCAAATGTTATGACAAAATCAGATTTGCTAAAAACGGCACAGAAAATCAAGCAGGTCAACGAAAAACTGGCCGATGAATACGCTTCGAAAAGAGATATGCTTGTAGAACTTATGAATAAAAAAATGTTAGAACGCCTTGATCTAAAAGATATGATTGGAGAAAACAACATCGAAATGATGAAGGACAATCATGCCAACCAGGCTCGTTTTATGGAATCTATATTCTATGAATTTAACCCGGAAGTATTGGTAGATACAGTTTTGTGGGTGTTTAGAGCTTACCGCGCACGAAATTTTAGTTCTACATATTGGTCGGCTGTACTAAACACATTTCTTGAAATTTATAAAGAAAATTTATCGGATGATTGTTTCAAGGCCGTGTATCCTTATTACAATTGGATGCAAATAAACATTCCTGCTTTTAATAGCCTGGCAGAAAAAGATATCGATGCCCCACTTTCTTCGCGCTAATGCCCGGCTTCGATTAAGTATTCATTTATTGATTGTATCACTTTTGATTGTATTTTATAATAAACAATGAACGTTTTCGATATTCCTCCGGATTGGGAAGATTTGGTAATTGAAATGAGTAAAAACTCAAGCTCAATTGCTTATGCCATTATTAATTCTTCCGGGAAATTAATTTTTGCAAACGATACAATGTGTCATTTTTTAGGGACTAATAAAGAAGAGCTTAATCCTCAAAACAAATTTATTAATCCTGACATTGATAGAATAATAAGTTTCAAAAATGATTCAGAACTTGTTTTTGAAGGTATGTTAACCATCGGTAACTTTTTTGATAAAAATTATGTTTTCAATTCAAAAATATATTTGCGCGATGATACTTATCTGATTTTTGCCGAAGCAGACGTTTTGCAACTGTTTGAAGAAAACGCAAAAATGAGTAGGCTGAACCAGGAGGTAAACAACCTACAGCGCCAAATAATCAAAGAAAAAAAAACACTCCAACAAACCTTAAACAAGTTAAAAGAAACCCAACAAATGCTCATCCATTCCGAAAAGATGAATGCCCTGGGGCAGATGATTGCAGGTGTTGCTCACGAAATAAACAACCCGATAGCTTTTGTTACCAACAACCTTTACGAATTGGAGAAATATGCAAACGAATTTATTGGCGCTTACAAGGAGCTGGAGTTGGAAATTGATAAAAACGCATCGCATGAATTAAAAGATTTTGTTCGCAACGTTCGCCGTAAAAATGATCTCGACTATTTAAGCGAAGACATCAACGATATAATAAGCGAATCTAAATCGGGCGTTGAAAGGGTGAAAAAAATTGTTGAAGATTTGCGTAAGTTTTCACGATTGGATGAATCAGAAATAAAGAGGATCGATTTGGCCGAAAACATTCGCTCTACACTCACCCTTATAAAATCTGATTTAACGAAAAAAAACATTCAATTTGAATTTAATGCACCGGATGGAATTTTTATTGATTGCTTTCCCGGACAACTCAACCAGGCCATACTAAATGTGCTGATTAATGCGATTCAAGCGGTGAACAAAAGAGGTGAAATTTCCTTAATAATTAAGGAATATAAAAAAAATGTTATGATCATTGTAGAGGATGATGGTTGCGGAATGAATAATGAAAACATGGCCAAAATATTTGATCCGTTTTTTACCACAAAACCAGTAGGAGCCGGAACAGGTCTGGGCTTAAGTATTACTTATAAAATAATAAACGACTTGCACAAAGGGAAAATTGAAGTTGAATCAGTGATTGGTAAAGGAACTATTTTTAAATTTATCATCCCAAAAGAGATATAACTATGAACGTGGATAATCAACTTGAGCTAAATCACAATCTCCTTGTAATTGATGATGAAGTAGAAATCACAAAATCACTTTTCCGACAATTCCGCCGGAAATACAATGTTCATGTCGCAAACAGTGCAGAGGCTGCCCTACCTATTTTGGAAAAAGAAAACATACAGGTTGTGTTGTCCGATCAACGAATGCCGGTCATGACAGGTATTAGTTTTTTTAGTGCCATCAAAGATCAGTACCCTGATGCACTAAAATTAATTTTAACAGGATACTCAGATATTGATGCTGTTATTAAGGCGATTAACGAAGGGCAAATTTTTCGCTATTTAACAAAACCCTGGAATCCGGTTGAACTTAACTTGGCAATTGAAGAGGCTTTTGAACGACATGAACTAATTTCCAATAACCGGGTGTTGTTGCAGAAGTTGAAAGAAGCAAATTTAACCCTTGAAAAGAAAGTAACGGAACGAACACAAGAACTGGAAACATCCAATGTTAAACTTACTAAATTAAATATTGAAAAGAATAAATACATTGGAATTGTCGCCCACGATTTGAGAAATCCCATAGGAAATGCCCAGTCTTTTTCGGATTTGCTTATCTCCGATTATTCTGATTTTTCGCAGGCCGACCACCTGAAGTTTTTAAACATTATAAATGAAAGATGCTCTTATGCATTAAATTTAATTGAAAGTTTTTTGGATGCTTCAAAAATAGAATCAGGAATTTTAGATGTAGATTTTAAAGGATATAACTACTGTGATTTTGTGCAGGATTGTGTTGATCAAAACATGATTTTTGCACGAAAGAAATCACAGGAAATGTTGTTCAATTGCGAATGTCCTGATAAAATACTCACATTTGATAAAAATAAGATGGAGCAAGTGTTGAGTAATTTGATTAGCAACGCTATTAAATATTCTCATCCGCATAAGAAGATTTGGGTGAATATTCATGTAAATGAAGACTGCGTTGTTACACATGTAAAAGATGAGGGGCAGGGAATTCCAAAAAACGAACTTGACTCTATATTTAAGGTGTATGAAACCTCATCAGTAAAATCAACAAACAACGAAAAATCAACTGGACTGGGGCTTGCAATTGTTAAAAAAATCGTTGAGGTACACCATGGAATCATTTCCGTTGAAAGCACACCTCATATTGGTTCTGAGTTTTCCTTCACACTGCCTTTAAAATAATCGCTGGATTGTCAAAAAGAGCCTTCAACGAATTACCTGGACGATATGGAGTATCAGTTTTTAGCAATTCCGTTTCAGAACTACATTCAGGTATTGCCAATGCCTAAAGTAGTAATTTCAGACACAGGCACACTAATTTCTGAATTTCCGAAAATATCATCCAAGAAATCTTAAAACTGAATAATGAAAATGATTTCTAATATCACAATCCCTATTCAGTTCACAAATTATTTCACAAGATGTGGATAGGCCGCTTCACGGTTTTGAAACCTTAGGATCGTATCTTTTACAACCACTCCTTTATCAACATTTATAGCATTTTTGATGGTTACATTTTTTTGCCAGCTTTCCCGGCCGCCTATCACCGATGGCAAATGCACAATTAATGCAGCGGAAATTGATCTTGAAGCGCTTTCCCAAAAATAACTGGGGGTATGATCAACAGCGTAGTAATCGATTTTATCAATGGCAATCATCGGGTTTTTAAAAGTGGTAGGCTTAGCAAAATAAAATCCCATGCCCTCATCGCAACTCACATCAATAATTAACGAACCCGGCCTGAGGCAGGATTTTTCATCCTCATTCACATAATTAATCGGATCATCCGTATCCTGATATGTTCCGTTAATAATAATTTCAGATTCGTTGATCAAATCCAACAATGGCCGCTCTGTTCCGTCATGCTCAACTACAAGTAATCGTGCCTCATTTTCTTTTCCACTTATAACCCGGGCATAATGCACGTCAAGAATTTCTTCTCTTACTTCATGATCCGGCCTTTGAATACAAATGGTGATGTCGCGAAAACCGTGTGCTTTCAAAGCGTAAATGGCACCCCGGCTCACTGCACCAAAACTAAATATTATAACTTTTCTTTGATTTCCATAATGGCCATCAATTCCTTTTAGTTGAAGCGCATGGATAACAGCACTATAGCCGGCCATTTCATTGTTTTTATAAAAAGTGTGCCTGCCCACCTGGCCGCTCGGATGCCAAACGTACATATCTTCAAAAGCAATTAAGGTTTGTTTTTTATCGATGGCGGTCTGGGTTATCTGCATATTCTGTGCGCAGTGGGGATAGCCCCACAAAAGCCCGCCTGTTTTTAGTTCCTTTAAATCAGCTAAAATTGGTTTTGCAATGATCACTGATCCAAGATCGGCTAAAATTTCACTTCGTGTGGCAATACCGCCCGTTAGCCCACTAATTTCTTTATCTTCAATATTGAAAGGTGCTCCATAACCTTCCTCGAAAATAAGTTGTCGGCGAATATATTCCGGTAATCTTTTTAAGTGTTCAGGATGTATTGGGACACGTCTTTCGTCCTCTTTTTTTGAAGTTCCGATAACACCCATTTTTAATAAAGTCATATATTTCCCTTTCGTGTTGAAACGAGATGCAGATTAATGAATTCAGCAAAGCGCTTGATTAAAATCCTTTTAAAGGGTTACTTTCCGGCAATCAGGCATTAAGTTGGCCACCGGGGTTTCATTAATCAAATAAAGGCTTATTGAAGGAAAACCTCAAAATTCGCAAGAGTTGCGCGATAGGAAATTAATATCAACGGTAAAATAATCCAGCGCCAAAGGTACTCTTTTATTAGCGCCTTCCCGTAAAAACATCTCAACAGTTGCGCTCCTTTCCATGAAGTATTTTCAATGTTAGGAAAAAAAATTGGTTCTCACTGCCTGAAAATAAAAATGTAATTTTGGATTTTTCCAAAGTTTTAGCTTCAGTAAATGCAGCTTATGAAAAACTCATATAAGTTTTGTCTGATTGAAAATGACTTGATCTGTAAATTTTAAAATGACATAAATATGACACTAACAATTTTGATTTTAGGGATTTTATTCGGTGCTATTATTCAATACGCGAACCTGAATAAATTTAATGTGATTACAGGGCTGGCTATGCGAAAGGATTTTTCGGTGGCAAAAGCTATCGCCTTAGCGGTTGGCATTGGCATTATTTTGTTAAATATCGAAATAGCCTTAGGCTTCGCTTCTTATCATGAAAAACCTTTCATCGTGGGTGGATTAATTTTCGGAGGATTAATCTTTGGTTCGGGGATGGCAATTTTGGGCTATTGCCCCGGCACCCTGCCTATATCACTCGGCGAAGGTTCTGTTGATGCTTTGATTGGCATAATAGGAGGATTATTCGGAGGACTCGTTTACACTTTGGCCTTGCCTTTTATCCAGCCCTTTTTAGGCCCTGATTTGGGTGCAATTTCGTTAAATTCAGTGGTTGAAAACAGTACCTTATTTTTTATTCTAATTTTTATCATTGGCGCTATTTTTATTTTATCAGCCTTTTGGCTGCACAAAATCGATAAAGTAAAAAGTAAAAAATGGATATTTTCAGGCATTGGATTATCAATACTTGGTGTGATTGTTTTTTCATCGTATGTTACCAACAGGCCAATTGGAGCCTCAACATCCTTCCCGTACCTTGCCGATTCAATTTTTGGCCTTACGCAAAACGATTATTTTCAAACAATAAAAGCCCCCGGAAATTGGGAACTCATATTTCTGACAGGAGCTTTTATTGCAGCATTATTTATTTCAGTCCTGAAAAAAGATTTTAAATTTATTTTAATACATAAAAATTGGAAAAAGCATAAAGGAAATTCATCTTCTTACAGAATTATTTGGGCTTTTGTAGGTGGATTTATTTTAATATTTGGCGCACGAATGGCAGGCGGTTGCACGAGCGGGCATATTTTATCCGGCGGGATGCAAGTGGCTTTTAGCAGCCTTACTTTCGGCGTATTTACTTTCGCCGGACTTTTAACAACAGGTGCAATTTTTTATAAATCAAAAATAAAATAGATGAAAAAAAACAGAAACTCATTACTGATCATAGCCTTGATGCTGATCGCGATTGTTTCGTGCAACACGGAGCAAAAAAAATCGAGTAACCAAAACGAAAAACCAACAGTGCAATCGGAAGATGTTTACGAATGGCGTGGCCTCGACCGCAAGGGAATTTATTACGATAAAGATTTACTGAAAGCATGGCCTGAAGGCGGACCAGAGCTCGTGTGGGAGTACCAGGGCATTGGCAATGGTTATGGTTCACCGGTTTTTACCCCAGACAAAATGTACATCATGGGCGAACTCGACAGTCTGGCTTATGTATTTGCTTTCGACCGCAATGGCGAATTATTATGGAAAAAGGATTTTGGTGAGGAATGGGTGAAGAATTATAATGGCTCACGCTCGGCACCTACTGTTGTTGGCGACCTGATTTATGTTACTTCAGGCATGGGCAACCTCTATTGTTTCGACAGGAACTCGGGAGAAAAAAAATGGTCGGTGGCTATGGTTAACGACCTTCACGGAACATATCCTTTGTTCGGCTATTCCGAATCGGTGATTATTGAAGACGAACGTGTATTTTGTACACCCGGAGGTTCCGACACCAACGTGGTTGCCTTAAACCGTTTTACCGGAGAGCTGATCTGGATAAGCAAAGGTGCCGGCGAATGTCCCGCTTATAATTCTCCCCAAATCATTCAGCTCAAAGAAAGGAATATTCTCGTAAATTTCTCGGCCTATAAAATGATGGGGCACGACACCAAAACAGGCGAACTGTTGTGGATGCAAGATCAGGACAACACCAAACCCGAAGATCGAAAGCCCGGCTTGGGCGACACACACAGCAACACCATTATTTACGAAGACGGATACATTTATTACGCCGAGGGGGATGGAAATTGTGGAGTAAAAACCCAGCTCTCGGAAGATGGCAAAAGCATAAACGAAATATGGCGCAATAAAGAATTCGACAGCTACATGGGTGGCGTTGTAAAAATTGGCGACTATTTGTATGGTTGTGGTACCGCCAAACCAAATTTTAAATGCATCGACGCAATGACAGGTAAAACAGAGAAAACTTTGAAGATTGGCAGCGGTGCAGTAATTGCTGCCGATGGAATGCTCTATTATTACAATTATGGTGGGGAAGTGATGTTAATTACCCAGGATCCACAAAACATGGAAGTTGTTAGCAAGTTCAGAATTAAAGTTGGAGAAAAGGAACATTTTGCCCATCCTGTAATCAACAACGGAAAATTGTACGTTCGACACGGAAATTTTATCCAGGCATTTAAAATTAAGGAAGGATAAACAAGACATAACATTTGACCGAACTATTGCAATTATTTAGTGCCCTTCATTTTTGTCTTATTGCCCGCAGATTTCGCGGACTATCACGGATTATTTCTGCGCTAATCAGCAAAATCTGCGGTAGATTAAAAGGTATCAGATAAAAATAATCAGGTTTTAATGTAAGTACCTGGTTGAAATCATCAAGGGCTTCTGAATTTTTACCCTGGCTTCCCAGAATGATTCCTCGATTGTTGTAGGCCAGCACATATTTTTTTACCCCTGAACTCCAAAAGTCTTCTTGCATGTGCGTGCTTTATCTTCTGAAAATTCAATTCATTTCAGATAATTCTTGTCCGATTTGATGAATTCCAGTTAATATTTTTTCAGTCTGATTTTCTGATGGTTTTTTATGTCCTTGCACGTATTGAGACAATAATGTCGGGTTCATTCCTATTTTTTTAGCGAGAAATATTGAATTCAACATTTTGTAATACTGAAAAAATTGCATACTCTTCTGAATACGCTGAAAAGCCAGTCCCAGTTTTTTCGACTATAATTTTTATTTTTTTCTTAAATATTTTCATGGCTCAAATGCGCACATGCGAGCCTCCTTTTTGAGTTATTTCCAAAGCATAAGAAAATGTTTAGTTTTCCAGGCTAACATGTGCCAGGTTTTTATATCAAAAACATTCTGACAATCCCCTTTCTTTTAGACTGAATAAAAATTAGGTGTATTGTAAGGAAATAATAAGCATATTGAGCCGGGATTCATTTTAAAAACTATACTTTCGTGGCTCAAAAAAACAATTAAAAACTCTTAATAAAAATCATAAGATATGGCTAAAGTACAAGGAGCTATAGTTGTTGACACAGAGCGTTGCAAAGGTTGTGAAGTTTGTATTCCTGCCTGTCCTACGCAAGTCATCGAACTGGCAAAAGAAGTAAATGGAAAGGGCTATCATTTTGCCTATATGGCAAATCCTGATGCCTGTACTGGTTGCGCAAATTGCGCTGTTGTTTGCCCTGATGGGGTAATATCAGTATATAGAGTTAAAAAATCAGCTTAATTAAATCGTAAAAACTAATATTAAAAATGGGTGAATTAAAACTAATGAAAGGAAATGAGGCGATAGCTGAAGCTGCCATCCGCGATGGTGTTGATGCGTATTTTGGCTACCCCATTACTCCACAATCAGAAGTGATAGAATACCTGATGATGGAACAGCCCGAAAAGCGTACCGGCATGGTTGTGTTGCAGGCCGAAAGCGAATTGGCTGCAATCAACATGGTTTACGGTGCGGCGGCTGCCGGAAAAAAAGTATTTACATCTTCCTCAAGTCCGGGCATAAGCCTGTACCAGGAAGGTATTAGCTACATTGCCGGCGCTGAACTGCCTTGCGTAATTGCAAATATTGTTAGGGGTGGCCCCGGGTTAGGGACTATCCAGCCCTCTCAGGCCGACTATTTCCAAACAGTGAAAGGTGGTGGCCATGGCGATTACAAACTTTTTACACTTGCCCCATCCTCAGTTCAGGAAATGGCTGATTTTATTGAATTAGGATTCGAAATTGCCTATAAATACCGCAATCCCGTGATGATACTTTCTGATGGCATGATTGGCCAGATGATGGAAAAGGTTGAACTAAAAGACCAAAAACCACGGTTGACCGAAGAGGAGATTAAAAAGCTTCATGGCACGTGGGCAGCTATTGGGAAGCCCGAAACACGAGAACGAAATATTATCACTTCCCTCGACCTCGATTCATTGAAAATGGAAAAGCACAATCATCACCTTCAGGAAAAATATCGCAAGATGGAAGAGGATGAAGTTCTATTCGAAACTTTTAATACCGATGATGCCGAGTACCTGATTGTAGCGTATGGCTCCAGTGCCAGAATTGCTCAAAAGTCGCTGGCTCTTGCACGCGAAAAAGGAATTAAAGTCGGGCTGTTCAGGCCAATTACTCTTTATCCTTTCCCGGTAAAAGCACTTGCAGATCTTGCACCACAGCTCAAGGGGATTTTATCGGTCGAGATGAGTGCAGGCCAGATGATAGAAGATATTAAACTTGCAACAAAATGTACGGTGAAAGTTGAACATTTTGGACGCTATGGTGGCATAATACACTCGCCCGAAGAAGTACTTGAAGCATTAGAACAAAAAATCATTGGAGGATAATCATGGACATTAAAGATATTGTAAAAGAAGAAAACCTGGTTTATAAAAAAACCTCTCTAATGACGGACAATGTACTTTCGTACTGCCCGGGATGTGGACATGGTACTGCACATCGTGCCGTTATGGAGGTTCTTGATGAGCTTGGGGCCCAGGAGGAAACCATTGGCATTGCTCCCGTTGGATGCTCGGTGCTTGCTTACGAATTTATGAACATCGATATGATTCAGGCTGCCCACGGCCGCGCACCGGCTGTTGCCACAGGAGTTAAACGATGCTACCCCGATAAGTATGTTTTTACCTACCAGGGCGATGGCGACCTTGCCGCGATTGGTACTGCCGAAACTATTCATGCCTGCAACCGTGGTGAAAACATTACCATTATTTTTATCAATAACGGGATATACGGGATGACCGGTGGACAAATGGCTCCAACAACGCTAAAGGGAATGAAAACTTCAACCTCACCTTATGGCCGCGATTTAACTTCGATGGGCAATCCACTGAAAATTACTGAACTCATAGCTCAATTACCGGGAACGTATTATGTAACCCGCCAGGCTGTGCATACTCCGGCAGCTGTACGCAAAACTAAAAAAGCCATTCGCAAAGCATTCGATTTGCAAAAAGAAAATAAAGGATTGACCTTTGTCGAGATTGTTTCAAATTGCAACTCCGGTTGGAAGATGACACCGGTAAAATCGAACCAATGGATGGTTGAGAATATGTTCCCATTTTACCCGATGGGAGATATTAAGGTTGATGGCCAGTTGGTGGTGAAGGGGTGAGAGTTGAGAGTTAAGAGTTAAAAGTTAAAAGTTAAGAGTTAAGAGTTAAAAGTTGAGAGTTAAGAGTTAAAAGTTAAAAGTTGAGAGTTAAGAGTTGAGAGTTAAGAGTTAAGTTTTAAAAGTGAGTTAAAGTTTGGTTTTCTAATTTTTTGTTTTGAAAAAATTGTAAAGATGGACAACAAAGAATTTGGTAAACAATTGGAAATTCGGACAAAGAAGTTTGCAATTTCTATCATAAAACTTTCATCTTCATTACCATCAACAACTGAAGGGTTTGTGGTCAGGAATCAAATAACCAAGTCAGGGACAAGTGTTGGAGCCAATTACAGGGAGGCTAACAGAGCGAGAAGCAAAGCAGATTTTGGAAATAAAATCAGAATTTGCGAAAGTGAAGCAAGCGAAACTGCCTATTGGCTTGAAATTATTGATGAATTAGCTTGGGCTGATAATTTGGTTTTGCAGTCGTTGTTAGCTGAAATAAATGAACTACTTGCAATTTTTACTTCAACAAGCAATAATTTAAAACTCCACAAATAATCATAGAAATCCAATAAATTTTTAGCTTTATGAACTCGATGAACTTTTAACTTTATGAACTTTAGGCACTCGATGAACTTTTAACTTTATGAACTTTAGGCACTCGATGAACTCTTTATTGTATGAACTTTTTAAGAAAAAAAATATTAACAAAAGAATAGATTTATCATGACAGAAGAAATTATCATTGCAGGATTTGGTGGACAAGGTGTTCTTTCGATGGGTAAAATTCTGGCTTACTCCGGCATTATGCAGGATCAGGAAGTGAGCTGGATGCCTTCTTATGGGCCTGAAATGCGTGGTGGTACAGCAAATGTTACCGTTATTGTAAGCGACGAAAGAATTAGCTCTCCCATTCTAAACTTTTACGATACCGCCATCATTCTCAACCAGCAATCGATGGATAAATTTGAAGCTACCGTAAAACCCGGTGGCCTGCTGCTTTACGATCCAAATGGTATCATCAGGCATCCACAGCGGAAGGATATTAATATTTTTAAAATCGAAGGTGCAAGGCTTGCTGCCGAAATGGGTAATACCAAGATTTTTAATATGATCGTTTTGGGAGCATATCTCAAACTTAAACCCATAGTAAAACTGGAAAATGTTATTCTTGGTTTGAAGAAATCCTTGCCTGAGCGCTACCATAAATTAATTCCCATGAACGAATCAGCATTGAAAGTCGGCATGGAAAATCCTCAGGAAATGGTTGCAGTATAGCTATCTGCACTTTTGCATCATTAAAATGTTGCCTCGTGAATTTTAAATTCATCGGGGCTTTTTTTTGCATAGGATTATTGATTTTTTAAATTCAAACCTCCTGACGTGCTTTAATTGTTCTGTCGTGATGCTTTGTTCTTTTTTACTTAGTGTTTCTATGTGATCTAAGTGTCTCAGTGGTAAATTTTTGAATGCTGCCACGAAGGTACGAAGGCACATAGAGTCACTAAGTTGTTTTCCCCGACAATTGATTTACGGCAAGTAAGGAGATCTGAAATAATTTGAGATTTTAAATTGATATTAAAACCATGATTTATAACACTGAAAATATTAAAGCATTCCTGGACTCAAAATATTTGCTTTATAATTCACCATCCTTTATCGAAACCGATCCCATATCAATCCCACATTTATTTAGCCTTAAGGAAGATATTGAAATATCAGGTTTTTTTGCAGCTACACTGGCCTGGGGGCAGCGGGTTACCATTATCAATAATACAAAAAAGCTCATGGGATGGATGGATAATGCACCCCTGGATTTTATTCTCAATTTTACCCAGCAAGACCTGAAACCATTTCAGCGCTTTGTCCATCGTACTTTTAATGGCATCGATTGCGAATACTTTTTATGGTCGCTCAAAAATATTTATCAAAACTATAGCAGCCTCGAAAATGCCTTTTGTGATGGCTTTCAGCCTGATGAATTAAATGTTAAAAATGCGATCCTGGATTTTAGAAATATTTTCTTTGAATTGGATCATCCCACAAGAACCCAAAAACATATTGCTAATCCGGCAAAAAAATCATCGGCCAAACGCTTAAATATGTTCCTACGCTGGATGGTGCGAAAGGATGATCGGGGTGTGGATTTTGGGATATGGAATAAAATTAGCCCGGCCCAACTTATTTGCCCCCTCGATGTTCACTCAGCAAAAGTTGGACGAAAGCTTGGTTTGCTCAATAGGCATATCAACGATTGGAGCGCAGCCGAAGAATTGACAGCTTACCTAAAACTTTTCGACAACAATGACCCTGTTAAATACGATTTTGCTTTATTTGGATTGGGAATTTTTGAGGGCTTTTAAAAATGTTATATTTTTGGAGATTATCTTAATAAAATGGAAAATACAAAAACTGGCGGATCGAAGCGCGATCAACTCTTCAGTATAATCTTTCATGCCGATACAAAGGCCGGCAGGATGTTCGATGTTATTTTATTGATATCGATTGTTTTGAGTGTATTCATTGTGATGCTCGACAGTGTTATGGAGCTTCACCTGAGGTTTACCAAATATTTCTTTTATAGTGAATGGATTTTCACACTTGTATTTACCGTTGAGTATATTACGAGGATTGCCGTATCGAGGAAACCAATGAAATATGTGCGCAGCTTTTATGGCCTTATCGATTTGCTTTCGATTGTGCCGACATACCTGAGCCTGGTAATAGCAGGCAGCCACTACCTGCTCGTTATACGAATATTGAGAATGTTAAGAATTTTCAGGGTGTTGAAACTTACACGTTTTTTAAGTGCTTCGCAGGTATTACAAAAATCGCTTCAGCAGAGCAAATATAAAATCGTTGTTTTTCTTGAGGTCGTTATCACTGTAGTAGTAATTATGGGCTCGCTGATGTATTTGCTCGAAGGGCCCGAAAATGGGTTCAACAGCATCCCAAAAAGTATTTATTGGGCTATTGTAACCCTCACCACGGTTGGTTTTGGCGATATTACACCTCAAACTATTTTGGGGCAGTTTTTTGCCTCCATTATCATGATATTGGGTTATTCAATTATTGCTGTTCCTACCGGGATTATCTCGGTTGAGATGATGAAAGCTGAAAAATCAAAAAATACAATTTCAGGAAATGTTTGCCGCAGTTGCGAAAACCTGGATCATGATGAGGATGCTGTATATTGTAAATGTTGCGGAAATAAACTTTGATAGAAATACTAATAAAATGACCTTACCCTGTTACCATCTTCATATTCAACAACAAAAGCATCCGGGTATCCTAAACCGGCAAGTTTCAATTTTAAAATCCCTGCCTCCTCAGTAGTGTTGAAAACGCCCACAGTGTAGCGGTAAATGCTGCCATCATAATCTTCCAAAAGTTTTTCGGTAATACCAAGCGCTTCGAGTTCAGTTTCTGCTCCCGGCATTTCAACTGCTGAAGCAATAATTTGAACGGAGTAAAAAACAATTTTTTCCTCGGCCGGTGCAGGTTGAACAGGTTCAATTTTAAAAATAGAATCCGCTTGATTTTGGGTTTCATTGTTTGATGATTTTGTCCACACATCCAATAAATTGTCCAGTTCCGAAAACATATCTGCTACTTTTTCCAAATCATCATTCAAAGTTTCAACTGCAATGTTTTTTCTTGCTTTTACAGGAGCTTGCTGGTTAAGCCCATGCTGATTTGTAACCTGAATAAAATCACTACACTGAACTATGGTGTTATTCTCAAATTTAATACTTGCCCTGAGTGGATAAACTGCTTGTACCTTCGCGGTATTTTTAATCTTGCAATGGATTTCAAATACAGGGCCCGGAGGCATGCTTTCTATTTTAATCGTCAGGTTGCCATTTTCAGCATTGTAAACAAAATCATCAAAATCAATATCTAATAATTTGCTTTTTGGAGGTATCTGCACAAAAACATTGGCCATGCCTGTATTTTTCCCTTTTGCCACAATAATATCTATATGATATGAACCATCAAATAAAATTGCTTCAGGATAATTTAAGCTGATTGAATACGGGCTTTTTTCGTTAGCATCAACAGCCATTGGCAAAGGTGATTCACTTTTGTTATGCACGTAAACACCTACATTGTTTGAAACTATAAAACCAAAATCATCAAGGTAATCAATCTGTACGGGATAAACACCTTGCATGCTTTTGCTGGTTGATACAGGTAATGAGAATGAAATAATATCGCTGTTCGATAGTTTTCCCCATACCAAATAAACAGTATTATTTTGAATTGAAACATTTACCCCTTCAATAGTTGTGCTTTTTGGGGTGAGGCCACCGAAAAATTTACACGAAATCATTCCGGGAATAAAGTACTTCGAATCTTTTTTTAGCTGAATTGTAAAAGTAAAATCATCGCCGGCATTTACTTGCTCAAGATAACTATAGCTTAATTCGATGCCTGGTTTAATAGGGGTATTGTCAAATCCAAAAGTATAACTGGCAATGGCTCTGGAAGCTATGGGTGAAATAAAAAGAAATGTTAGTATTAATACCGATAATCTTAATAACAAATTTAGTTGTTTCATAAAAAAGATTTTTTAGCCTTCAAATATATAAAAAATAGTAACTGTCTATCTGTTTTATTAAACTCTGAGTAAAATGGTGCCACCTAAATAATTACAAAAAATGAGCGAGTTTGAAGGATTTCTATATTGATTTTTTGAAATTTGTTATTCGCGACCATTGCATCAACACTATACCGCAAATTAGCGAAAAGATAGCCAAACTAAAAGTGGTGGTAAACCCAAACCATTCGTAGATAAAAATACCGAGCAATGGTGCAAATATTGCCCGCACCCCGGTTAAAAACAGGTGGATGGACTGATAAATATCCGCCTCGCTGTCTTTACCAAAATAGGACGATCCGATGTTCCACAGCAAAACCATGGTGGCAGCAAAAAATCCGTGAAAAACAATGTAAATTATCAAGGTGTAATACAATTTGATCCCGAAAAAATTAACATGAAAAGGAAGGTATTCAGTAATCATTAAAAAGAATAAATAAACTGCCAGCGATGCGTAGGTAATCATCGCGAATTTACGCGGATCAAGTTTTCCTAATATTTTTCCAAAAACCGGCAGCAGCAAAATGGCAAGAATATTATAGCTGTTTTTGTAAAATGCCACGCTTGAATAGTTGAGCTTTAGCTCCTCGTAAAAAAAAATGGTAACCACCGAATAGGTGGTCATAAATGCAAAACCATAAAACATAAATCCAATTTCGAAATGCAGGTAGGGCTTGTTGTTTCGTAAAATGCGATTCATATTTTTTATTGATTGAACAGCAGATTCGTAAATTGATTTTTTGATCTCAATTTCCTCAGGAGGTTTATAGTCAATTTTTGATAATAAATAAATTGAAGTAATTCCAAGTACTGAGGCAAAAGGAAAAATATAAGTAAATGCATAATTGTCATAATCGAGCAAAATCCCGTAAAGGAAAGTGATGATAAGTAACACGATTTTATTGGCAGATTGGGCGTAACTGTATAATTTGCCGAAATTATTGTGCGTGTAGTTGGTTTTTAACAAGAGGTTTATTGATGGATTAATAACCAATGCCGCCAGGTAGTAAACAAGGAAAATGGCAAGAAATATTAAATGATAAATTGAACCACCCTCGTAAACCTCAGGGCCGCGTGGGAAGAACAATAAAAGTACGAGTGGGAGTCTTGTGAAAATGCCAACCTTTCGCAAAAATGAGCGCCGGTTTTTTACGCGTTTCAAAAATTCGTTAACGAAAACCAACAGCAGAAATACCAACATGCTAAACTGGAAAAGAACACTCAACTGGTAGTTTGTGCCCAACAAGCTCTTTATGAAAACAAACTCGTTAAGCGCTAAAATTCCAAGAATAAACCCTTCGATAACAGAGTAAGCCAGGTGCAGGCGGAATGTTCGCTGTTCTTCGCAGCATATATCAAGCTTAAGTAGTTTCAAAAATCGTGTAATTTTCAGAAATTGAGCGGCAAAGATAGCAGAATTGGAAAGGCTGATTTTCAAACAAAGTTTTACCTCATTTAATTTCATTTTGTTCTATGAATTCAGACCTCCTGATTTGAGGTAGTTGTTATTTAGTAATAAAATCACTTTGTGATACTTTTTCCATAGGAATCCCTATCGGGAGAGCCTTCAAGCCTTTTGCCAAAGGCTCGCCTCGCGAAGCGGGCATCACTATGTGAGTGGCAATTGCATACGAAATAGCCACCAAGACACAAAGAAACACAAAGAAAAAATGAATATGTAAAAGATTCAATTTCTGCATATTGAAATACGTTACCAGCATCATGGCTATTTGGTTTTAAATCAATGTGTCAGTAGTTATAGAATTCCTAAAAACCGCAAGGATTTTTATCGGATCAATACAGCGTGGTGGTCCGGAATCCAAAGCAACACTTATAAGAATCATCTAAAATCCGTTTAATCCGTTCAATCCGATGATGATAAAGAATCCGCCTGCGGATTCATGGGGATTTTAGAATAGACCAAAATTGTTGTATTTTTGTGCTAAACAATTCACTTATGGAAAATTCGCAAATGAACGAACCTATGGAATCGTATGGAGCGCCGGTAAACTTCAATCAGGTATGGCTGATGTTTAAGGAAACAGATAAGCAATTCAAGGAAACCGATAAAAAAATTAAGGAACTGACGGCTCTTTTTACTTCACACTGGGGAAAGCTGGTTGAATCGTTGGTGGAAGGTGATTTGGTGAAAGTTCTTAACCAGAGGGGTATTTTGGTCGAGCGAACGCTCCAGCGTGTTAAAGGTTTTCGGGATGGAAAGAATTTTGAATACGACATCATAGCAATCAATGGCACCGAAATCGTGATTGTTGAAGTGAAAACAACTTTGAGGGTGGACGATGTAAACGATTTTCATGAAAAGCTTTGGAAAGCAAAAGTTAATATGCCTGAATATGCCGACAAGAAAATATACGGCGGGCTGGCTTTTATTACTGCCGATAGCTCAAGTGATCGTATGTCGGAGAAATTGGGCTTTTTCGTAATTAAAGCCACCGGAAACAGTTCATCCATAATAAACCCACCTGATTTTAAACCAAAGGCATTTTAACCTGAACCTGGCTAATTAACAATCTTCCTTTGCTTCCCTCATTTTGTTGAACAATAGCTGTGTTTGTATTGTTTGCAGTTTCAAACTAATATATTGTAATATGAAAAGAATCACGTTTTTAGTGTTTGTTATAATTTTAGGATTTACAGCAAGCATAATGAGCCAGCAAAACTTTCACAGTTTTAAAGTTAACACCTTAGAAGGTGAGCCTTTTGATCTTTCATCATTAAAAGGTAAAAAAGTAATGGTAGTGAATACTGCATCAAAATGTGGTTTTACGCCGCAATACGAAACCCTGCAGGCTATTTATGAAAAATATGGTGGCGATAACTTTACCATTATTGGTTTCCCGGCCAACAATTTTATGAAACAGGAACCCGGAGACAATAAAGAAATCCGTGAATTTTGCACCGAAAACTATGGAGTTACTTTTCCGATGATGGAAAAAATCTCTGTTAAAGGCAACGACATGCACCCGCTATATCAATGGTTAACCCAGAAATCGAAAAACGGTGTGATGGATTCGAAGGTAGGATGGAATTTCCAAAAATACCTGATTGATGAAAATGGTAATCTTGTAGAGATGTTTTCTACCCGAACTAAACCTGATGATGAAAAAATCGTTAATTGGATTGAAGGTAAGTAGCAAAGATTCAGCGATTAAGCAGGATAATTTATAAAGACTTAATGATTTGATATTCAGAGATAAATAAATGTTGTGAAAAAATATTTTTCGCGCTATTTTTGCCAAAAGCCACGGCTACTGACCGTGGCCAGTGTT
>Ga0208900_1000465_pt1 | contig 25403 bp, 21 predicted proteins | sample AntAceMetag02UKK_FD_184763 | JGI IMG/M metagenome (GOLD analysis project Ga0208900, IMG submission 184763) | Saline lake microbial communities from Ace Lake, Antarctica - Antarctic Ace Lake Metagenome 02UKK (SPAdes) (version 2) | ecosystem: Environmental > Aquatic > Non-marine Saline and... | reverse complement strand
GATCTTATGAAACGATCGGTGCAATACCTATATCCCGATGGAAATCTGCATGTGTTCATGGACAAGGAAGACTATAACCAGTATATGATCTCCAATGAGGATATAGCGGATGAACTGGTGTGGATTTCCGATGAGATGGAAGGACTTATAGCCATCATCATTGATGAAAACATGGTCTCCCTTGAGATTCCCTCTTCCCTTGTTTTTGAAGTAACAGAGACGGCACCGGGGATGAAGGGGGCCAGTGCAACGGCCCGAACTAAACCTGCCATCCTGTCCAATGGGGTTGAGATCCAGGTCCCAGAATACCTTGAACCTGGTGAGATGGTGAAGGTCAATACGGAAACCAGAAAATTCATGTCCAAGGCGTGACTCTATTAAAAATGGGGGCACTTGGAACCAAGACTCAAAATAAAAGACAGGAAATAAAATGAACGAAGAGCGGCTGATGGAGATTGAAATGAAAATTGCATTTCAGGAAAAAACCATCAAGGATTTGAATGAGGTAATTTACGAGCAGCAGCAAGAGATTGAGCGTCTTGGTACCATATGTGAGCTTGTTTTAAGACGTACCCGGGAGTTTTCAGATTTCATTCCAGGCAGTGATGGCCCAGCGGATGAACAACCACCCCATTATTGATTCACATAACCGCCACGGGCGACCATATTCTGCCCCCTACGTGCCCCTTAATTTACCGGGACTTTAATATAAAAAGACAAAAAGCACCCCAGACAATAGTATGGGGTGCTTTTCGTGTATCCGTCAAAGACGGTGGTTGCTTCAATGCTTATTTTTCAGAGTTGGCTGTCAGGCAGCCTTTTGCATCAGGGCTTCCCGGGTTTTGGCAACTTCCGTACTTTTGAGATAGTCTTCAAAGGTCATGAACCGATCAATGACGCCACCGGGGGTGACCTCGATGATGCGGTTGGCCACGGTATTAACAAATTCGTGGTCGTGGGACGTAAATAGAATGACCTCTTTGAATTTTTCCAGGCTGTTATTTAACGCAGTGATGGATTCCAGATCCAGATGGTTGGTGGGTTCATCCAGCATCAAAACGTTGGATTCGGCCAGCATCATCCGTGACAGCATGCACCGAACTTTTTCTCCACCAGAGAGGACATTGATTTTTTTTGTGGCCTCTTCACCGGAAAAGAGCATGCGACCCAGAAATGTCCGGGCAAAGCTTTCTCCTTCCGTGGGAGGGGAAAACTGCAAAAGCCATTGGATCAGGCTGCAATCCCCATTAAAATAGGCGCTGTGCTCCTTGGGAAAGAGGGAGTGGTTGATGGTAATGCCCCAGCGGAAACTGCCACTGTCGGGCTCCAGCTCTCCTGCCAGAATCTGGAACAAAGTGGTTTTGGCCACACTGTTGGCCCCCATGAAGGCGATCTTGTCACCGCCGTTCACAATGAAACTCACATTGTTCAGCACCTTTTCGCCATCAATGGTCTTGGACAATCCCTCCACTTCCAGAATCACATTGCCGCAGGATCGTTCCGGGGTAAAGCAGATAAAGGGATACTTTCGAGAAGACACCGGCATGTCTTCAATGGTGAGTTTTTCAAGCAGTTTTTTCCGGGAGGTGGCCTGTTTTGATTTGGAGGCATTGGAGCTGAAACGCTGGATAAAGGCCTTGAGTTCATTGGCCCGGTTGGTCACCTTTTTGTTTTCCGCCTGTTTCTGCTTCAGGTTCAGCAGGCTTGCCTGGTACCAGAAATCATAGTTGCCCACGTACACCGCAATCTGGCCAAAATCAATATCGGCAATGTGGGTGCATACCTGGTTCATGAAATGACGATCATGGGACACCACAATCACCGTGTTCTGGAACCGGTAGAGAAAATCCTCCAGCCAAGCAATGGATTTGATGTCCAGGTTGTTGGTGGGCTCATCCAGCAACAGTACATCGGGGTTGCCGAACAGGGCCTGGGCAAGGAGTACCCGGACCTTTTCCCCGCCTTCGAGTTCCTTCATTTTCTTCTGGTGCAGGGATTCGGAGATGTCCAGGTTGTTTAACAGCACCGCAGCCTCGGGTTCGGCATCATAGCCGTCCATTTCTGCAAATTCTACCTCAAGTTCCCCGGATTTGATGCCATCTTCTTCGGAAAAGTCCGGCTTGGCATACAGGGCATCCCTTTCGGCCATGATGGTGTAGAGTTCTTTGTGGCCCATGATGACGGTGTTTAACACCGTTTCTTCGTCAAAGGCAAAGTGGTCCTGGCGCAGCATGGCAATGCGCTCCCTTGAACCCACGGAGACGGTTCCCGAATCCGACTCAATGTCACTGGATAGAATTTTTAGAAAAGTAGATTTACCGGCCCCGTTGGCGCCGATGAGTCCATAACAGTTACCCGGGGCAAATTTTATATTAACGTCTTTGAACAGAACCCGTTTACCATAGGCCAGGGTGACGTTGGTGGTACAGATCATATGCTTTTATCCTTTGATGAAATCTTTGGTAAATGAACCAAAGCAGTCATCTTCATTTCTCGTTGTGGGCAGCCCCGGAGAATCACCTGGATCTGCCATGGCAGTTACTCTTAAAATAAAAGACCACAGGATTACAACCCTGTGGCCTTTAATAAAACATAACTATATAACATGTATTTGAATAAAAATGAACTCTTATTTTTAATAACCCTTATAAAACTTACAAAAACATGCATCCCAATCCAGAAAATGCCATTAAATTAGAGCCCATTGGGGCTCAAAGGCGATCAGCCCTTTTGCCCTGCCGGGCGTTAAAAAGCACAGACTGTTTGAGGAGCTTGCCCGCAGTTTCTGTGCTTTAGACCGGCAGGGCAAAAGGGCCGCCGACGGTCCCGGGCCAGACCCACCTGGGTTTGGGATGAAAAAACAGGGATGGTGTAGCGTGGATGGGGTATGCAATTAAAATCCAATGTTTTAGATGGTGAAATAATACAGATCATGTTGAAGTTCTCCTTTTGGGCGTTAATGTAATGAAACCCCTGTAAAAAGACAAGCTGGTTTTGTGGAACCTGTTCTGCTTCGTTCTGGACAGGGCATTCGTTAGGGTGGCAGTATGTCATTGTATTATTCCACAGAACAGCCTCAATAAGCATTACTGGGTGAAATAGAAACTGGTAGACCCATTCAAAATATGCTACCAAGATAGTATGATAAATTTGTTTCCCATAGATGAAATATTACCGGAAATCAACAAAACCCTGACCCATCACAATGGGCTGGTGATCCAGGCCCCCCCGGGTGCTGGCAAAACCACCCAGGTTCCCCTGGCGCTTCTGGATGCCCCCTGGCTTGGTAAAAAAAACATCATGATGCTGGAACCCCGCAGGGTGGCCGTGCGGTCTGCTGCGGGCTACATGGCCTCCCTCCTGGGGGAAACCGTGGGAGAGCGTGTGGGGTATCAGATCCGCATGGAACGCAAAATGTCACTGGCCACCCGCATCGAGGTGGTCACCGAAGGGATTTTAACGGCACGCCTTCAGTCAGATCCCTCCCTGGAGGGAATCGGTGTGGTAATTTTTGATGAGTTTCATGAGCGCAATTTAAACAGCGACCTTGGCCTTGCCCTGTGTCTGGAAATCCAGGAGGCCCTGCGGGAAGATTTAAAAATATTGGTCATGTCCGCCACCCTGGACCCCGAACCGGTGGCCGCCATGATGGGCAATGCCCCCATTCTCATCTCCCAGGGGCGATCCTGGCCTGTGAAGACCCATTACCTGGACCCTGCTGCATTTTTTACCAGATCCGGGGGCAAATTCAGTGGTAATTCTGGATATCAGGAGACAATTGCCCTGGAAAAAACCTGTGTATCGGCCATCAGACAGGCATTGGAACAGGAACAGGGGGACATTCTGGTTTTTCTCCCGGGAATGCGTGAAATCCGAAACATGGAAAAACGCATTAAGGCAAGCCTTTCAGATATCCTTACCCCAGTCATTGACCTTGTACCTCTCCATGGAAGTCTTCCCCCCCGGGATCAGGACCGCGCCATTTTAAAGCATCCCCGGGGTCATCGAAAAATAGTGCTGGCCACAGCCATTGCCGAAACATCCATCACCATGGAGGGGGTGAGCATTGTCATTGACATGGGATTGATGCGGATGTCCCGATTTTATCCTGGCAGGGGCATGGATCGTCTGGAAACCGTGGTGGCCCCAATATCCTCTGTGGATCAGCGACGAGGCAGGGCAGGGCGCACCGGTCCGGGGGTCTGTTTTCGACTGTGGTCCCAAACAAGTCATGCCCAGCGCCTTCCCTTTCCAGCCCCGGAGATCTGCCAGACCGATCTTGCAGATATGGTATTGCAACTGGCCCTGTGGGGGGTTAAAAAACCATCAGAAGAATTGAAGTGGCTGGATCTTCCCCCGGAAAGCACCTTTTGCCAGGCAAGGGATCTGTTGATCCGTCTTGGGGCATTGGATAAGACGGGAAGTATCACATCCCATGGAAAAACCCTGTCCCATCTTGGTATTCATCCGCGCCTGGGCCACATGATCTGCCGGGGAAAGGCCATGGGTCAGGGGATGATGGCCTGCCAAATGGCAGCACTGCTGCAAGACCGGGACATTGTGAATTTCACCCACGGCTCCCGGGATGCTGACATCACCCTTCGTTTGGAAATACTTTATGCCCATGCCGGGAAGGGCAATGCGGGTAAAAATGGCATGTCCATTAATACCCGGGCCGTGGACCAGGTAATACGCACAGCCCAGCACCTGGCCCGCAAAATAAAAATCACCGGAAATAAAATGTCAAATGCCCTTGTTGATCTTTCCCAGGCAGGTTCATTGCTTTCCTTTGCCTTTCCGGAACGAATTGCCATGGCAAGACCGGGACAACGGGGATTTTTCTTGATGGCATCCGGTGCCGGGGCAAAGATGCACACGGAAGATCCGCTGGCAGGTGCTTCCTTTATTGTTGCCGCACAACTGGATGGTCAGGGAAACAATGCCATGGTTTTTCTGGGGGCACCCCATGATGTAACGGGTGTGGAAAGGGATTTCAGTGAAAAAATTGTTCAGAAAGAGGTCATTGCCTGGGATGAAAGCACAAAATCGGTGAAGATGTATCAAGAACGGAGATATGGAGCGTTGCTGCTTTCCACATCCGTGCTGAAAAAGGTGGATACCCACAAGATGACCATGGCCATGGTTGAAGGAATCCGCATAGAGGGACTCAGCATTCTTCCCTGGACAAAATCACTGAGAACCTGGCAGGCCCGGGTGTGTTTTCTTTTAGCCACGGGTAATTACCCCGATTTTCCGCACCTGGATGATGCATTTCTTTTGAACACACTTGAATCCTGGCTGTTGCCTTTTCTCACCGGAATATCCTCGGCCGGTGCCCTGAAGCGTGTTGATCTGACATCGGCCCTGGAATCCCAGTTTACCTGGGAGCAGCGTCGACAAATCCAGCAGGACACCCCCACCCATATCACCGTGGCCAGTGGGTCCCGCATTCCCCTGGTGTATGGTGATACCTGCATTGCCCCGGCAAAAATAAACATCCCAGCCCCCCCACCGGATAAAAGCAAACACCCTGGATCAGAAAACAGTGTAACCGCATTTCCAGACAAGAAAGGGACACCGGATGGCCCGGTTTTACCAGTGAGACTTCAGGAGATGTTTGGATGCATTGACACCCCCACCATTGCAAGGGGATCGGTGCCTGTGACCCTTCATCTGCTTTCTCCTGCCGGACGGCCTGTGCAGATCACCCGGGATCTGAAAAGCTTCTGGGAGAACACCTACATTGATGTGAAAAAAGATTTAAAGGGTCGGTATCCCCGGCATTATTGGCCGGATAATCCCCTGGAGGCCCAGCCCACGCGTCGGGTAAAGCCAAAGCCCAAAGCAAAAAATAGATAAAAAAACAAGCAGACAGCTATACTCTTTTAAAGAAATCGTCTGATTACAGGGAGACAAGATGGCACAAAAAACATCCTGGAAAATAGTGGTGATGGATGACGAACCCGATATTTTGGAGGTGATTTCCATTGTGCTCCAGGATCAGGGGTATCAGGTGGCCACTGCGGCCAATGGTCGTGAGGGCCTTGAGCTATGCGCCCGGATGCATCCACAGATTGTCCTCACCGATGTCAGAATGCCAGAAATGGATGGACTGGAGGCCCTTGCATCTTTAAAAGAGACCTTTGATGACATTGAGGTGATCGTCATGACCGCCTTTGGAGAGCTGGAATATGCCATCAAAGCCCTTCATCTGGATGCCTCGGATTTTATCACCAAGCCCGTTGATGATGTCGCCCTTCATCTTGCAATGAAGCGGGCCAGGGAACGATACACATCCAGGAAAAAATTAAAAGAGTACACAGCCTTTCTGGAGCAGGCAAATATTACCCAGGCAAAACTGCTCCACCGGGATAAAATGATCTCCCTTGGCAGATTGTCCGCCGGCGTGGTCCATGAAATAAACAATCCCCTGGCCGGCATACTCAACTATGCCCGATTGATGAAGCGCATCCTTGAAAAAGGGGCACTGGGCCAAGAGCGACAGGAAAAATTTTCCCGGTATCTCACCCTCATGGAATCAGAATCCCATCGTATTTCCCAGATTGTTTCCAGTCTTTTGACCTTTTCGAGAAAGTCTGAACCCACAAGGGAACCCCTCTCTGTGTCAGACCTTATTCATAAATGTATTCTGCTCAGCCAGCATCGCATGGTCCTTGCCAACATTGAACTTCACCGGGATATTCCACCGGACATTCCCACCATCCAGGGGGATGTTAACCAGCTCCAGCAATGTCTCATTAACCTGATTTTTAACGCCATGGATGCCATGGATCAGGGGGGACGGATGGATATCAGCGCTGGGTATGATAGGCTTGAAAAAATCGTTTTTATCCAGGTAAAAGACACCGGCCACGGCATAACACCGAAAAACAGGCAGCGAATATTTGAACCCTTTTTCACCACCAAAGATGAGGGGTATGGCGTGGGGCTGGGCTTGTCAATTTTATTTGGTATCGTGGAGGCCCATGGCGGAAGCGTAGGGGTGGACTCAGCCCCGGGGAAAGGAACCGCATTTACCCTTCATCTGCCGATTAGCGGCGCAAAGGGGATTTAAATGGATACAAAACTCTACCAGCAATGGCTTCATATTCTGGATCACCTTAATATTGGTGTGTTTCTCGTTGATGCCGACCGTCGAATCAGGCAGTTTAACACCAGTGCAAAAATACTTGTGGGACTGGAGGATCATGAGATACAGGGAGGGGACTGCCAGGAAATTTTTTGCGGCATTCCCTGTTTTTCCATGTGTCCCTTTCATGAAAAGGGGACCGCTGATATCCGGGATATGGACATTGAACTCCTTGATGAAGACAATGGAAAACATCGGGTCACCCGTGTGGGGGCTCCGCTTCTGGATGCCGAAGGCAATGTCCAGGGGTGTGTGTCCGTGCTCCAGGATCATGCACCTTACTCCGAGTTGGTCAACCGCATCAATTACGAGGAGCAGAGTCTTAAAATCATTCTGGACAGCCTGAACATGGGGATCTTCACCGTGAACCGCAACGGATTGATCACCTTTTTCAATCGCACCGCAGAAAAAATATCCGGTTACAGCCGGATGGAACTTCTGGGCAAGGAAAGCTGCACCTTGTTTGGTCACCGGGATAAAAAAGGAAAGGGACTGATCCGCCAGGCCATCAAAAAAGGAATCCCCGTCAGTGGCATCAAAGGAACCCTGCTCAATTCTGAAGATGAAAAAATACCCGTTGCCGTGGACTATATTCCCCTGATTAACAATCAAAACAAGGTGATTGGGGGGTTGACAGCCCTCCAGGACATGACCCTGGTGCACCAGCTATATCAGGTCAAACATCATAAATATGATTTCCATCACATGATCGGCAAGGCCCCTGTCATGGAAAAATTGTTTAATCTTGCCAGGGTGGTGGCAGGCACTGAATCAACTATACTCATTGAAGGTCCAACGGGTACAGGTAAAGATCTCATGGCAAAAATCATCCATTCCCAAAGCCACCGGGCAGGAAGGCCCTTTATAAAGGTGAACTGTGCTGCCATTCCGGAAAATTTGTTGGAGTCTGAAATTTTCGGTTATGCCAAAGGGGCCTTTACCGGGGCTGACCGGGATAAACCCGGTCGATTCAGCGAGGCCCACACCGGGACGATTTTTCTGGATGAAATTGGCGATTTGCCCCTTTCCCTCCAGGCTAAATTGTTGCGGGTACTGGAGGACAGGGAATTTTATCCCCTGGGTAGCCGAGAAACCCAGAAGGTGGACATCCGCATCATTTCAGCTACCAATCGCCGGCTGGAGCACCTGGTGGCTGAAAAAAAATTCAGGGAAGATCTTTTTTACCGGCTTAACGTTCTTCGGTTGGATTTGCCTCCTCTTTCCCAGCGCCAGGGGGATTTACCCCTGCTCATTCGCCACATTTTAAGAAAACAATCGGCTGCCATGGAAAAACTGGTGCCTGATATTTGTGAAACCGCCATGCAGTTTCTTTTGAACTATGGTTATCCCGGTAATGTCCGGGAGTTGGAAAATATTCTGGAGCACTCCCTTATCATCTGCCAGGATGATATGATCCGGTCGGAACATCTGCCTGCTTATCTCTTAGAGAGAACACCCACCCCCCTGCCTTTGCAACAGGCAATTCCGGAAAAAACAAAATATCCGGAAACTTTTTCACAACGGGATGCATTGATAAACGTTCTGAACAAACACAATTGGCACCGGGGACTTACGGCCCAGGCCCTTAATATTGATCGCACCACATTGTGGCGCAAAATGAAAAAATTTCAGCTTATTTCAACTTCCTAGCCTTTTATTCTTTCCTTTATAACCCGCATGACAAGGCAACCTGTCACAACGAAGATAGAAAATGGAACCATACCGCCCCCGACGACTGGCCTGACCGGAACGGGAACGTCGGGGGGTATTTTTGCCCTTCCAGGCTAAACCACTATTGCCGCGGGCACCGTCCTCAAACAGAGTCTGTGCTTCTTAACGCCTGGAAGGGCAAAAATCCGCCCCCTTTGGTTCCCAATGTTCCGGTCAGGCCAGCCGTCGGGGGCTCTGCTATCGGCATTCTGGTGCTGGATTTTCTTATAAAAAAAATATACCCACCTGCTTGTCTTTTAATCCGCTTTCTACGTTGGGCTTTTCCACCCATAGAAACATTCTTAGAACTATTCTACACGAAGAAATCTATTTTGATTTATGTTGCATAGTTGCATTATGTTGCAACACACAACAACCCCTGCTTAGTTAATCATAAATATCTTAAATAGTTTTATAAAATTTAACTTTGCGAAATTAATTGTGTTGCAATTAATGCATTGTCAAATTTCTTTGTTTCTGCGCTTACCCTTCATTTTAATTTTCATATTTTTATAAACATAATAAATTAAACTCTTTAATTTTAAGCAATTAGAAACATTAAAACAAATTATTTCACGAATAGTCAGATGTAAAGAAAGAGTGGTCTCTAAATTGCATTTATTAAAAAAATAGATCATCAATACCAAGGTTGGACTCAATGACAAAGTGAGGGCATTTTCATTGTTCCGGTCACTTTTTAACTATTTGAGATTCCATTGGCAGGCATCATGGATCAAAAACAAACTAAAATACTCGTTGTGGATCAAGAAGCAGATATTCGCGGATTTCTTCAGACGGTTCTGACAAACAGACATTTTGAGGTGGTTTTGGCAATGGACGAACACGAAGGCTTCCAAAAATTCCAGGCCCATTGTCCAGACATGTTGATCCTGGATGCCATGCTGCCCCACCAGGGAATGCAGACCCTGTTGACCCATGTAGAAAAAACGCCGGTTCTGTTCATCTCCGCCATTCCATTAAAAGTTCTTTTTTTCCGGCATAAACTACAAATTGGAACAGGGCTTTACGCTTCTGCAGCTGAGGTACCATTTCTCGAAAAACCATTACAGGAAGATGAACTCATAGGACAAATAAACAGGCTAATGAAAGAAAACAAAAACGATGGAAGCATTTTATATTTTGACCAATAAGATTTAATTTTTGTTGTGATGCAGGGCATCATGGCCATTATAAAAAATATTCAGCGCAATGAAAAAGGGGCATGTGAATGAATATCAGAATAGGATTTTATGTCTGTCACTGTGGCATCAACATCGCTGGCATGGTCCGGGTGGAAGAGGTGGCAGCCTATGCCAGAACCGTTAAAAATGTTGTGATATCAAGAGACTATAAGTTCATGTGCTCTGATCCTGGCCAGGAGCTCATAGAAAAGGATATCCGGGACTATAAATTGAATCGGGTGGTGGTGGCCTCCTGTTCCCCCCGGCTCCACGAAAAAACCTTTCAGAGCGTTTTATCCCGGTCAGGTCTCAATCCCTATCAATTCCAGATGGCATCGGTGAGGGAGCAGGTCTCCTGGGTTACAGATGACCGAGACAGTGCCACCAAAAAGGCAAAAACCCTGGCCGCTGGGGCCCTGGCCCGGGTGAATTTTCACCAGTCCCTGGCCCAGCGAAAGGTCTCCATCCATCCTGATATTCTGGTGGTGGGCGGGGGGATTGCCGGCATGCAGGCGGCCATTGACATCGGTAATTCCGGCCTCACCGCCTGGCTGGTGGAAAAGGATACCACCATTGGCGGCCACATGCTTCAGTTTGATAAAACCTTTCCCACCCTGGATTGTGCGGCCTGCATTGGTACGCCTAAAATGGTGGAGACGGTCCAGAATGATCACATTAATCTATTGTCTAATTCTGTGGTGGAGGAGGTGTCCGGATACATTGGCAATTACACGGTGACGGTGCGCAAAAAGGCCCGTTTTGTTAATTCAAAATGCACTGGCTGCGGCGAGTGTGCCACGGTGTGCCCGGTGGAACTGCCCAGTGAATGGGATGTGGGACTCCAGAATCGAACCGCCATTTACCGGGCCTTTCCCCAGGCCGTTCCCATCACCTTTGCCATAGACAAAAAATCCACGCCCCCCTGTCGCACCTCCTGTCCGGCTGGCACCAATGTCCAGGGATATGTCCAGATGGTCAAGCAGGGCAAATACCAGGAGGCCTTATCCATAATTATGGAGCGTCTGCCCCTGCCCGGTGTCCTGGGGCGGGTGTGTCCCCATCCCTGTGAGACCGCCTGTAGACGAGCCCTTGTTGATGATCCCATTTCCATTCGCAATTTAAAAAGAGTGGCCGCTGATCATGGGGATCTGACAAAGCTGGCACTTCCGGATGTGCCTGAAAAGAAAGATTCCATCGCCGTTGTGGGCTCGGGTCCTGCCGGGCTCACCGTGGCCTATTATCTGAGAAGAAAGGGATACCCAGTGACCATTTTTGAGGCCATGGATGAACCTGGCGGTATGCTGCGCACCGGTATTCCCGATTATCGCCTGCCCCCGGAGATCCTGGACCAGGAGATTGATCATATTCTCTCCACGGGAATCACCCTTAAAACAGGGCAGCGCCTGGGTCATGAGTTCACCCTTTTTTCTCTTAAAGAGCAGGGGTTCAGTGCCATATTTTTGGGCATTGGTGCCCATCTTCCCATGGGCATGAACATTGAAAATGAAACCGTCCATGGGGTGGTGGATGCCGTGGCCTTTCTTAAAAAAATCAACCTGAAACAGGACATGCCCGTGGCTGGTCATGTGGTGGTTATTGGTGGGGGTAATGTGGCCATGGATGCGGCCCGGGTGGCCATTCGTTCCGGTGCCACTGCCGTCACCGTGGTGTATCGGCGGAGCAAAGCAGAAATGCCCGCCGAAGAAGAAGAAATCCTGGGTGCAGAAGATGAGGGCATCTGGTTTGTCCATCTCACAACTCCGGTGGGTATCTGTGAAGAAGCGGGCAGGGTGACAGGCATTAAATGTATGAAAAACAAACTGGGACCCGCCGATGGCAGTGGCCGCAGGCGACCTGTGCCCATTGCAGATTCAGAATTTACCATCACCTGTGACATGGTGATCCCGGCCATAGGCCAACGGGTGGACACCCTGTGGCAGAATACTCAGACCCCCATTGAATTAACAGCCCGGGGAACCCTGGTGGTGGACCCGGAAACCTTGGAAACCTCTTTGCCCGGTGTGTATGCCGCCGGTGACGGGGTGACTGGGCCCGCCACGGTGGTGGAAGCGGTGGCTGCGGGTCATCAGGTGGTGTGTGCCATTGATATCCGGCTCAATGCCCCTGTTGATGAACCCGAAGAAATCGTGAAAAAGAAAATCCATATGACAATGGCAAAGAATTTTCCTGGGATATTTGATCCGGAACCCGATCCTGTGTGGTCGGATCTCCCCCGGAATCCCCCCATAATTCCCCGCCGGGAACCCGTATTGATGGCATCTGAAACCCGGGTATCCAACTTTGAAGAGGTGGATCTGGGGTTGGATGAGGTCAGTGCCCGCATTGAAGCCCAACGATGCATCAATTGTGGCGGCTGCTGCGAATGCATGCAGTGTGTTGAAGCCTGCAAACCCGAGGCCATTAACCATGAGGATGAGGATGAACTGGTTGCCATACAGGTGGGCAGCATTATCACGGCCACGGGATTTGACGTCCTGGACCCCACCCCCATGAAACCCTATGGGTATGGCAAATTTCCCAATGTGTTTACCAATCTGGAATTCGAACGTCTGAGTAATGCCACCGGCCCCACAGGGGGACAGATTCTCATCCGGGATAATGAGGGAGAACTGACCCGGACCCCCAAAAGTGTTGCCATTCTCCACTGCATCGGCAGCCGGGACATTAACTATCACACCTATTGTTCCCGGGTGTGCTGCATGTATGCCTTGAAGTACGGACATCTGATCCATGAAAAAGCAGGCCACGATGCCATGGTATATAATTATTACATTGACATGCGTTGCTTTGGAAAGGGGTATGAAGAGTTTTACATTAAATGCCAGGAAGAGGGGACCCAATTCATCCGGGGCAAGGTGGCATCCATCACCCAGGCCCCTTCAGGGAGAAATCAAAATAACAATGGAAGCCCCCAGAATAATGGCGAAAATTCTTCGGATGATGGGGATAAGCTGGTGGTGATCAGTGAAGACACCCTGTTGGGGGAGGTGATTAAAACCGAGGTGGACATGGTGATTCTGTGCACCGCCATGGAAGCCCGGAAAGATGCCAGGGACATTGGCCGCACATTGGGGATCAACCAGGGAGCCGATGGATTTTTCCTGGAAGAGCATCCCAAACTTGGGCCGTTAAATACGGCAACGGACGGGGTTTTTATAGCCGGGGCCTGCCAGGGACCCAAGGACATCCCCGATACCGTGGCCCAGGCCTCCGGGGCAGCCGCCAAATCTTTATTGCTGGCAATCAAGGGAGAGGTGGAGATCCCCTCCACGGTGTCCCACATTGACGAAGAACTCTGTGCCGGATGTAAAACCTGCATTGGCCTTTGCCCATACACGGCCATCAGCTTTGATGAAAACCGCAGGATATCTGTAGTCAACGAGGCTCTTTGCAAGGGGTGCGGGTCCTGCTCTGGATTTTGCCCCAGCGGGGCGGCCCAGGTACGTCATTTCAATGAAAAACAATTGTTCAGTGAACTCAATGGGGTCATGGACGCCATTTGTGCCATTGGAATATAAAAATTAAGGGCATCCTTCATATGAGTCCAAAAGTAATTTAGAGACTTTTGGGAAAAACCACCTGCAAATGGGGAATGCTCTAAGAAATTGTAAAGCATTTTTGAAGGATGCCGAATTAAGGAGAGATTTTGATGGAAAACTTTGAACCCACAATCATCGCATTTGTCTGCAACTGGTGCACCTACACGGCGGCAGATCTTGCCGGTACCTCCCGGAAAAAATATCCGGAAAATGTAAGATTAATCAAGGTGATGTGTACCGGAATGGTGGACCCCAAATATGTGTTAAAGGCCTTTCTTCAGGGGGCAGATGCCGTGCTGGTATCAGGATGTCACCCCGGGGATTGTCATTACATTAACGGTAATTACAAGGCAAGACGACGCATAAAGCTGCTCCATAATGTGCTGGGCAATTTCGGTATTGACAAAAAACGGCTTCGCCTTACCTGGATCGGCGCCAGTGACGGTATTCAATTTGCCGAAACCATCAATACCATGGTCAGGGAAATCAAGGCGGAAGGTCCGCTTCACACAGACTTAAAACAGGTGATTTAGGAGAAGGGTTCATGGACTCCATTTATAAAATAGAAAAATCCACACATCTTGGGTCGGTGCGGACCTTTCTCAAGGCATTTCTTAAAGCACAAAAAGAGTGTTCCCTGCTGATTCCCGTGAGATCGCCCCATAACAACACCGTCATGCCCACATTGGTGACAGATTCGGATTTGCTGGACCAGGCAGATCCTTTTTCTCCGTCTTTCCCCCTGAATAGCGCCAAACTGGTTTCCAAGCTCACCCGGAAGGGGGCAGGGGAACCCATGGCCGCTTTTCTGCGCCCCTGTGAAATCAGGGCCTTTGTGGAGTTGGTTAAAATTAAACAGGCCACCTGGGATAATCTGGTGATCATCTCTTCGGATTGTGCCGGGGCCTTTTCAAACAGCGTTTTCAGGGAAAAGGCGGCTAACGAAAAAGAGGCCTTTACCCAGAGTTTTCTGGATAAACGACTGGCTTCAAACCTCACTGATACCATGGATGACAGCATTGCCACAGCCTGCACCATTTGCACCCGGCCCTTTCCTGAAAATGCCGATATTACCGTGGGGCTTTTTTATCCGGGGAACAAGGGTATTAGCCTCAAGGGCACCAGTGAAAAAGGCGCAAAAATTTTGGAGTCAATGTCCCTCGAACCCACAGCCCCGGAAGAAAATGACAAGGAAAGAAACGCTCTGATTTCTTTACGAAAAACCCGGGAAAAAGAAGTGTTCCAAGAAGTGGCCGCCCAGACTGGAAATCTGCCGGACCTTGGCAATTATTTATCTGACTGTATTAACTGCTACAATTGCCGGGTGGCCTGCCCAGTGTGCTTTTGTAAAGAGTGTGTATTTAACACCGATGTCGTGGATTATGAGCCTTTTCAATACCAGGGATGGGCCCGGGCCAGGGGAGGGCTTAAAATGCCCACGGATACACTTTTTTTCCACATCACCCGCATGATTCACATGGGGCTTTCCTGTGTGGGCTGTGGCCAGTGTTCCAATGCCTGTCCCAATGACATCCCCCTTGCTGAGCTTTTTAAGATGGTGGGAGAGAAGGCCCAAAAAGGGTTTTTATATACTCCCGGGAAAGATGTGGATGAGGCACCGCCCCTGTCGGTCTTCATGGAAAATGAATTTAAAGATGTCACAGGGCTTTCTTAAGGAGGTAACTTATGACTGAAAAACAGGGGAACGCACTGGTGGTAGGGGCAGGCATTGCCGGTATCCGATCGGCACTTGATTTGGCAGAGGCCGGTCACCATGTCACACTGATAGATGCCTCCACCTACATGGGCGGCATTCTGTCCCGGCTGGATTATCAATTTCCCACCGACGGGTGCGGTATGTGCCGGATGCTGCCCCTGGTGGAGCGGGATCAGTCCACCCAGTTCTGCTTGAGACGGGGATTGTTCCATGAAAATATTGACCTAATGCTCTCCACCACATTGGCGGATCTTGAGGGAGATGCGGGGCATTATACGGCCCATTTAGACCAGAAGATAAAGGTCATTGATCCTGAGAAATGCAATGGGTGCGGAGAATGCGCCGCCGTGTGTCCCGTGGACATTCCCAACGGATTTAATTTAAACATGGGACACCAAAAGGCGGCCCATTTGCCGCTGCCCCATGCCCTGCCCAATATTTATACCATTGATATGGATGCCTGCACCCTGTGCGGTGCCTGTGAGCCCGTGTGTCCGGTGGACGCCATCACCCTTCCCAAAGATCCCCGGAAAAGCTTTCGTATTCTGGTGGTGGATGATGAACTCATTGTCCGGGATTCCATGAAAGAGTGGTTTGAATTTGAAGGTTACACCGTTGATATGGCAGACTCCGGGGCCACAGCCCTGGAACGAGTGGCAGAAAGTTCTTATGATTTGATGTTTCTGGACATTAAAATGGGTCACATGGATGGAACCGAAGTATTAAAACAGGTGAAAGCCACCCATCCGGATCTCAAAGTGATCATGATGACGGCCTATGCCACGGTGGAAACCGCTGTGGAGACCCTGACCCGGGGAGCCCTTGAGTACATTGTAAAACCCTTTGAGCCGGACACGGTTGTGGCCCTGGTGGATGGCCTTTATCAGGAGAACAAACCCCTAAAAATGACTCAGGTTTCCCTGGATATAGCTACGGTTATTCTCACCTGCGGTACGGATTTTTATGACCCTGCCACAGGTAAAAACACCTATGGACATGGCGTGTATCCCGATGTGGTCACAGGACAGGAGTTTGAACGGCTTATCAGCGGCACCGGTCCCACCGGGGGCCAGCTGTTGCGCCCCTCCAATGGCAAAGCCCCGGAGAGGATTGCCTGGATTCAATGTGTGGGATCACGTACCCTTCAAAATGATGCTCCTTATTGTTCTTCCATCTGCTGCATGCATGCCTTAAAGGAGGCCGTGCTCACCCGGGAAAAATCCCAGCATGCCATTGAAACCGTTATTTATTATATGGATATGCGCTGTTTTGGCAAATCCTTTGAAGCCTATAAAACCAAGGCCCTGGAGGATCACCGGGTGATCTTGAAACGGGCCCGGCCCCATTCCGTTCGATGGGATGAAGCACTGGGCAAGCTACGAATTTATGTGGCAGATATGTTCACCGATAAAACCGATGAACTTTTTGATATGGTGGTGCTTTCCGTGGGGGTGAGACCGGTTAAAAATATGGCCCATCTTTGTGACATGGGGGATATCCCATTGACCCCTTATGGCTTTCCCGCCATGGATTTTTCCCCCACACCCGGACGGGGTGTTTTTGCCGGGGGTAGTTTTTTGGGTCCCATGGATATCCATGATACCCTTATCCATGCATCCTCTGCCAGTTTAAGGGCGCTAACCTTGTTGGAGAACACGGTATCCCCGGTGGAAGAGGCATCAGAAAAAGAGAGTGTTACATACCGGGATGTGTCCATGGAACTGCCATCAACTGCCTTGGTGCTGTGTCATTGTGCAGCCAGTGACAATGAAATGGCTGTTGAAGAAATGGCAAAACAATTTGAACTCTTGCCCCATGTGTCTCATTGCATCATTGCCAAAAAACTGTGTACCCGGGAAGGGTGGGATGATTTTTTATCAAAGATAACACATCTGAAAGTAAACCGGGTGGTGGTGGCGGCCTGTCTTCCCCATCTGTTTTTAAAAAAAATCAAGGAGCTCTCCCATCACATGGCATTGCATCCCCATTATTTTGATGTGGTGGATATTTTTAAGGATACCGCTGATGATGCCCGTTCCAAGGTGGGGATGGCCCTTACAGGCATTCGTCATAGAACCCCGGACACCACCATACCCAGAAGCGTTGAAAAAACAGCCCTGGTGGTGGGGGCTGGCATTGCTGGCATGACTGCCGCCCTGGCCCTGGCCCAGAATAATATTAATGTGATTGTGGTGGAAAAGGCCCATGATCCCGGTGGCAATCTCCAATGGTTGAAAAAGAATATAACTGGAACGGATTTTTCATCGATTCTGGAAGAGAGCATGAGGGACATTAAAGCCCATCCCCGCATTGAACTCATCACCGGCGCCACGGTTGCGGACACCTTTGGCCATGTGGGCCATTTTGTCACCCACATTGAACCTGAAAAAGGGGAAGTCAGAATGGTAGAGCACGGCGTCACCATCCTGGCCACAGGCGGGCAGGAAGCCGTCACCCAATCCATGGGATATGGGAAGCATCCGTCCATTGTGACCCTGAAGGAGTTGGAACAATCCATGGAGGGCGATGGGACTGTCATGGCAGATGTGGACTGTGTGGTGATGATTCAGTGTGTGGATTGCAGGGATGAGCACAAGGCCTATTGCAGCCGCATCTGCTGTACCTCAGCGCTGAAACATGCCCTTTCCATGAAACGACAAACTCCTGACATGCATGTTTATGTGCTGTATCGGGATATGATGACCCATGGGTTTGCCGAGCCTTTTTTTAATGAGGCCCGGGAAGCGGGCATTATTTTTATTCAATACACTTTGGATAAAAAACCCGAAGTCCATGTCACCGATGACGGTGTGACCGTGAAAATTTTTGAACCTATCATCCATGAGATCCTTGAGATAGAACCCCAGCGACTGGTGCTGGCCACCGGAGTGGTGCCGTCCCGGGCTGGATCACCTGCTGAAATAATGAATGTTGATCTGGATGAGTATGGATTTTTTCACCAGGCAGATGACAAATTCAGACCAGTGGACAGCATCAAAGAAGGCGTATTTGCCTGCGGCATGGCCCTGGGGCCCCGCAGCGTGGAAGAGAGTATGGCATCGGCGGAGGCATCTGCGGTGCGGGCCTTACGTATCTTGAGCAAAAGTACCTTAATGGCGGCAACGGTCACCGCAGGCGTTAAAACCACATTGTGCAGCCTTTGTGAACTGTGTATCGGGGCCTGTCCCTATGGAGCCAGAAGTCTTAATTCGGAACTCATGGTGGTTGAGGTGGACCCCATCATGTGCCAGGGGTGCGGGGCCTGTGCTTCCATTTGCCCCAGCAGCGCATCCTTTTTAAATGGATTCAAGGATCGACAGATGCTGGATATCATTGATGCTGCCATTGGTTTTTAACTTGGAGGAAATATGATCACCACAACCCACATCAAGGAGTTACTCAGTACCTGTATGCAATGTGGTACCTGCACGGCATCCTGCCCCAATGCCTTTGCCATGGATATGCCTCCCCGGAAGCTGTGGCGTCTGGTGCTCATGGATCGCACCGAAGATATATTTAACAGCACCACATTTTCGCTGTGTTCCACCTGTTATTTCTGCACATTAAGATGCCCCAGAGGGTTGCCCCTGACCCGGGTGATGTCCCTTTTAAAAGAGCAGGCATTTAAAGCAAAAAGTCCTGGATATAAGAAAGGAACCGCTTTTTATGGCAGTTTCATGGAAAGCGTCCGCCGCCATGGCAGGGTCCGGGAGAGTGAATTCATGACCCTTTATTTCATGGCCATGAAAAATCCACTGCTGCCCCTGGAGTTTGCCGGTATCGGGCTAAAGCTTATGAAAAAGAACAAGGTGGCCATTCAACTGCCATCCCGTGCAGACGAGTCCAACCTGGACAGGCTGTTCCAAAAAGTAAAGGAAATTGAGGAGAAACCATGAAATATATTTATTATCCAGGATGCTCCCTTGAAGGGTCTGCCGTTGAATATGATGGTTCCACCCGGGCCCTTATGGCAGAATTGGGGGATGAACTCATTGACATTGAAGACTGGAACTGCTGCGGTGCCACAGCTGCTGAGCCCATGAGCGAGCTGCTCTCCTTTGTGCTGCCTGCCAGGAATATTGCCCTGGCTGAAAAAATCAAGGAAGCCGGTGATATTCTGGTACCATGCAGCGCCTGTTATCTGAACCTGAAAAAGGTGATGGTGGAAAGAGACTTAGATGAAAAACTCAGCAACCGCATTGATGAGGTTCTGGCTGTGGACGATTTAAGCATAAAAGGAACCCGACAGGTTCGCCATTTGCTGGATGTGCTGGCCCATGATATCGGGGCTGCAAAAATTTCAGATCGGGTGGTCAATCCACTGGAAGGGCTTAAAGTCGCCCCCTATTATGGGTGTCAGTGTCTGCGACCCTATGGCGGGTTTGACGATCCGGAGGAACCCACCACCATGACACCCCTTATCGAGGCGTGCGGTGCCACGGTGTTTCCTTGGAATTCGGCGGCAAACTGCTGTGGTGCTTCCGGCATGAACACCAAACGGGAGGTGTCAGGTCAGCTGGTGAAAAATATTCTCATGGATGCCCGGGGGGCCGATGCCATTGTCACGGTGTGCCCCATGTGCCAGATGAATCTGGAGGGCTTCCAAAAATCGGTTTCCAAAGGAACAAATGAAGATCTTTCCATCACTGTGCTGTATCTGCCCCAGCTTCTTGGGCTTGCAATGGGGCTTTCGGCAGAAGCCATAATGCTTCACAAGAATCTCGCCGTGGCTGAAACCTTCCTGGAGGCATTGTAATCGCAAACGCTCACTTTTAATCATCTTTGGTTTGAATGTATTCCCACATTTCGTTCTGATGTAACCAGATGGGATCAGCATTTTGTAGAATGTATTCATCAATGTCCATACCATCAATTGTGGGTGCTCTTTTGATTCGGACCTGTTTCCCATTCATGAATACCCACTTGTATTTCTTTTGTCTTTCTGTTTTAGCTTTTTTTCTGGCCCGCTTCTGCGCAGGAGTAACTTTATACACAGGCATCAGGATAATCAGGAAATGGAAAGCCGGTTTTTGATTCTTCTGTTCCTTTTACTATAGTTTCAAGAAACGAAAATGGAAACCCTATTCCCATTCTGTCACCCTCAAATCTTGCGATAAGTCTTGCGCCCACACAATAGGGAGAAAAATTAATTTCCCCCAATAAGTACGGTCTTACAATTAAATCCGAACATCCGGCCCTGACTCCTCCGACATCTGCCCTGACTCTGTTTCCGGTTAGGAACTGATAACCTTGTATAATTCTGCATAGCTCTACAGGTCGCAAAGAGAGTATTACGACATCAGGTGTTATTTTTGTATCTTCAAAATTCGAAGGCAAATAAAACACACCTTGTGTTGTAGGGGGTTGTAAGGAAAGCATATCGGACACGGCTTGGCGGGCTATTCCTTTTTTTATATATCTCCCTGAATCATCTTTGCCAAATAAAGCAAATTCTTCTTTTTTTGAATCCTTACATGCGTAAACCGTGCCGTCGGTAAATTTAAGAGGGGACGGAGGAATAAAAGAATCTCCTTTGCCACTTTTTTTTTTCATAATTTCAGTATATTCCCTCGATCCTTTTAACGGAGAGGACTGATTTTTATCAACAAGGCCCAAGCTTATAGCCGCAGCGATACAGCCTATGCTGTCCATTGTCAGATATACAGCGTCACCCAGCATTGTTGTCCTTATTGCATGACAGGAAGTTATCGCAATTCCATCAAGCTGATATTTCATTACTTCTTTGGGAACCTTTTCATCTTTTTTAAATATCCTTACTCCAGCAGCAGGCATTTTAAGATTTGGAACATCCATTGCCTTTATAAGTCTTTTTATGAGGTTATTAAAAATATTCATTGTTTTGTCTTTCCCATTTAACAAAGAATGCAGTTTTTCAGGGCATTCTGAATTTACAATAAAAAGTGAATTTATGAATAATTTGGGTTAAGAACATAATCGCGGTGCTGATCCAGCTCCTTGTTAGACGAAGCCGCTGCGCGGCGAAAACCCCCAAAATAGAGTATATTCCTTAGAGGTGTCCAGTTCTGGATACTTCTAAAAGGAATATACCATGAAAAAATTAGAAGTAAATCAATTCAACAAACTTTATCAACGTCACCAGAGATCTCTCAAACTTTAGGGTAAAGCCTAAAAAACAATTGACGCTTCTAATGGCTTGATTCTGGAGCCGGGGTCCGGGCAGAACGTTTTCTGGCGAATGACATTGCAGATGGGCGCATTCCCATTTTCCCAGTTGGAGATTCAACTTCTCTGTTCCACGCATAGGCTGTCGCTGTGTTCCACCTGTTCTACGGCAAACGCTTGAAAAAGCGAAGCCTCTCCTTGCGGTTCTGTGCAGCGTTTGGTTATGCCCATCATTACGGTTTGTTTGGAAATTTAGTTTATTCACTTTAAATAATTGGAATAACAGTCTTTATTTTTACTATTGAATTCTCACTCAAGGTGGCAGACCTTATGATCAAGCCCAATTTATCTGACGCCCAGCAGCTCTCCACTTTCATTAAAATTCAGGGAAACCTTTTCAAGGATATCCGTATTATTCATGGCAGTAAGCTCGGGTAAAAGGGCCTGACTTGCCCAGAACTCCTGGACATGGAGCGTATCTTTGATAATGACGGCCCGCACAGTTGTGGGTTCCAGGGGACCCAATGTGGTAAAAGCTGCCTGGATGGCCTTTTCATCACTGGGCAGGCGAATGGGAATAAAGGCCTTTCGAAGCGACATGCTGGTCATGGCATTCATGAGGGTGCTCTCATAATCCAGTCCTTGGAAAACTTTTTCGGTGATAATGTCTGCATTGCCAAGGCCAATACCGTTGCCTGCAGTGTTGTCAGAAAGATTCAGAATGGCAATGCGGCCCACCTTGAGGCTTTCTGAAAAATTATCCTCCATTAAATCAAAGGTTCTCCCTGTGACATTGGGGTCCATGCCCGAGCCGCTGATCTCTTTTCCGATCTGTTCAATGACCAGGACATCCAGTTTTTTAAAAGGAAGGCGGGGAAAATGTTTCCTGGCCTGGATAAGAAGTTTTGACTCCCTTCCAAAAATATCTTCTGCCATGATGGGTTCGATTGCCATGGTATGGTCAAAAAAATCCTCCACAATGGCAATGCCAAACCTGAAATTGGTTTTTTGGATGATTTCATCTCCCATGGCCTTGAGCAGGGGGAAAAATCCGTGCTTCAGGGCCATGTTATGGTAGGTCAAGGCCCCCTGGTGCTTTCCCATGCCAATGCACAGCATTTTGTAAAGGCCACTTTCCACCGGTCCCTTGAATTTTGTATGGGGCTTTATTCGGTTGATGCAGATGGAATGATCCATTTCAAGGGCATCCCTGGAAAAATAGACCGGGATTTCGCCCATGGCTTGTCCCACGGTGTCAACCGCCATGGAAGAGATAATGGGGGCACCGCATACTGCCTCTGTGATGCCCAGTTTTTCAAGTACCTTGATCTGCCCTTCGGCTGTGGCACCACCGTGGCTGCCCATAGCGGGAATGATAAAGGGTTTTGCCTCTATTTCCTGGACACACCTGCATAGTGTTGCAACCAGTAAAGGGATATTGGCAATCCCCCGGCTTCCCACTCCAATGGCCACGCTGTCGCCGGGTTTTATACCCGATTGGGGAAGGCTTTCTTGAAATCTCTGATGCAAGGTCTTTTCCGGTTCTTCCAATCCTCTGGGGGGATGGTTTATTTTTATGTGATAAAAATCAGGAAAGACGAAATTGTTTTCAATATATTTTGGATAACGCATGGGAACCCCTGCTAACAATACAATTGATGAGATTTACCAGGAAAGTTGAGGGACAATTCTATGGAACTCATCACGAATCGCCTCAACTACTTCACCATACACTTTTCCTGTATGTTCATCCATGTATACTTTGGACACTTCCGTGGGCAATACCAGGATACGATCATCCCAGGTACCGAGATATTCACACAGTTGTCCTTTGCCGGAAAAAATCTCATTTTCAGCCACTACAGTAGTTATTTCCCGGGGTAGAGAGATGCTTTCAAGGGCCATGATCCAGGTCTGGATCTGTTTTTTCCATTTAACACGATCCAGAGATTCTGTTCCCAGATTAAACACTGGCGGTGAGGCAAACCCTTTTTCTATTTGGCGGGAAATATTGTAGGAGTGGATGTCCAGAACAATGCATACATTAAACTTGTCCAGCATATGGGAGACAATAGTTCCCATGAAATCGTAAAACCGGGCGTGTGACTCCAGACTTCTTTGGTTCATTTCCGGTGTGGGCTGGGTTCCATAGACTTTGATGCCCCAGAACTTTTCCGGGGTAAGGGGAAGCGCCAGATCCGGTGATCGGTTCAGATCGTACACGGCCCGGGATTCCAGGCCCCATATGGTATTGGAAAGACCTTGAATCATCTCTTCAGTGGCGGTGTCTTCTTCAAACAGGCGATGGTTCTGTGGGATTTCCATGAGGGGGATTAATTCATCCCGGACATGGTGCCCTGCGTGGATGGCCGTGGCAATGATGGGGGTAGAAAAATCAAAATCATAGGCAAATCCCTGTGAAGAATCTGTTCCTGAAATGCCTCCCTGTTGGGATATTTGTTTTCTTATTGAATCTATAAAAGGTAGGGGCATGGAGTTTTTCCTGATATGGTTCTCATAGTTGCATGAAAGTTTTGTCATCGAGTTGCAGTGTTTATCAATTGGGATGTGCTTCCGAAGGGGGTTTTCTGGACATATCGACAGCAGAGCCTCCGACGGCTACCCTGACCGGAACATTGGGAACCAAAGGGGGAGGATTTTTGCCCTTCCAGGCGTTAAGAAGCACAGACTCTGTTTGAGGACACACTTGCCCGCAGTTTCTGTGGTTTAGCCTGGAAGGGCAAAAATACCCCCCGACGTTCCCGTTCCGGTCAGGGTAGCCGTCGGGGGCGGTATGGCAGGCCTACCTCAAATCAGTTCAAAGCGCGCCAAAGCTGAAGTAACAATGTGATTCACCAGCTTTTTATAATCCTTGGCTTCATCCCCAGAGGCGTGGTGCATGGTGAACATCTGGGGGCTCCAGCTTTTAATGGGTTTTAACCCGGGAATGCCGTTGACTTCAATTATTTTAAGGACCCCATTGGCATCCATGCGCATGTCAGCCCGGACATGGTCCAGACAGTTAAGGGCTTCCATGGCCTGGCTGCAAAGCTCATTGGCCAAATCGGAATATTCTCCGGCAGGTCTGATTTTGGTGGCACCCACGCCCCTTAAGTCACTTCTAAGGATGGGGTATTTGCCAAAAAGAGTGGGATCAACAAGTACCTGGCCGGGCAAAAACTCCTGGTGCTGACCATTGCCCAGCATCAAAACCGTGTACTCATCACCGGGAAGATACTCCTCAACCAGGGCAGGCTGATCATAGGTGTCGTGGATGTGGGCCACCTGTTTTTTCAGCTCTGCTTCGGAGTTGACCACACTGTCATCGTTGATGCCAACGGATCTGGATTCATAGCTGGGCTTTACAAAGGCGGGGTAGGCCAGGTCAGGCAATTCATCATTTCTATCAACCTGGTAGTGATAGGGAACGGAGATGCCCTTTGCTGTTAGAATGTCGTGGGTGGCTGTTTTATTGATCAACGCCTTCATGGTGGCGGCATTGGGCCCAATGTAAGGAATTTTCCTTTTGTCAAAGATATCGGCAAACCACTCTCCATCTTCATTTAGACCAATGGTATCTGACTTGCTGTTGATGTAATAAAGGCAGCTCCAGATAATATCATACTCTTTTTTTTCAATGGCTTTATAAAACTCAGTCATGTCGTTGACAAAGGCGATTTCCGCGCTGTTGTCACCTTCATTAATGGCTTTGCACACCTCTTCGGTGACGGAAAGATCTCCCCAGCCCTGGGCGTCGCCAGCAGGACCGGTGATGATGAGTACTTTTTTCATTATTTTTAATCTCCATTTGTTTTTTATTTAAAAATTACACCAGGGCAAACAATTCCGGGTTCAATTCATATCTGCCAAGGGCCTCCACTGTTTCTGGAGAAACATCCTTTAACATGCGGCTGTAAGCATCAATGCGGCTTTTCTCCCAG
>Ga0208900_1000464_pt1 | contig 25408 bp, 19 predicted proteins | sample AntAceMetag02UKK_FD_184763 | JGI IMG/M metagenome (GOLD analysis project Ga0208900, IMG submission 184763) | Saline lake microbial communities from Ace Lake, Antarctica - Antarctic Ace Lake Metagenome 02UKK (SPAdes) (version 2) | ecosystem: Environmental > Aquatic > Non-marine Saline and... | reverse complement strand
ATATGAGGGAACGGACTTTATACAAAAGACCCCGCAAGGGGTCGCCTATGTATTTGATTGACAATCCATTACGATTTTTAGCCTGACGGCTATGCGCACGTGCGGGAGAGACGTTGTCCAGTCGGTAGACAGGATGGGCCTAACCCCACAGGTTTTGTCACTAATATGGAATCCCGAAAAAAATCGGGACAGGCTGTGGAAGCCCGGCGCTTTCTCCCTAACCATTTCGTGTAAATAACAGGGAAAAAACCTTAACCACGAGGCATAGGGAAACGTCGGACAGAGAGGACAAACGAAGCGAAGGCCACCTTGTAATGGGGTGGATAGTCCCGCATATGCGGGACAGGCGAAAGCCACGCTGACCTTTGTCTGGTGCTTTATGGCAAGAAATCTTTTTAGAACCTGACAATGGAAGAAAGCAAATGAACGAGAATGTGTATTCATCGTGTGCACTACCACGCCATACAGATAATTGGCATACCATATCATGGCCTGCTGTTATCAAAAGCAAAGAAGGATTGCCAAGGCTGTTAAAGAAGGTCGTTGGGGCAAAGCAAAAGCCCTGATGTACCACAGATAAAAACAGCCGGGTTTCCCTTCGTCGGTCTCGCACGTGCGGGATTAAAAGTGCCTGAGCCGTATGCCGGGAAACTGGCACAGCCTGTCCCGTTTTTCGGGATACGGTTCTTAGGGGGCGTAAGCTACCCGGTAAAGCCATATTAAAGATTTGCTATTGCGGTATTTAAATATTCGGGGGTATTTAAAATTTTAAAATAATGAAAATTTATAGAGAAAATATAAAATTGTATGATGACAAATTACTTAAGCTAAGTAAGTTATTAAATCGTATTTCATTGCTTAGGCTATTTGTTTTTATTATTTCGGGTGCCGTTCTTACCACTTTGGTTAGTATCAAATTAACTACACCCATTTTTATTGTTTTCCCCCTATCCATATTATGTTTTGGTGCCGCAGTCAAATATCACAGCAAAACAGCTTTCCTAAAAAAACATACATCATTCCTGAAAGGTATCAATGAATCCGAAATTTTAAGGGAAAAATGTAACCTGGAAGGATTTGATACCGGACATGAGTTTATCAATCAAATTCACCCATACACATCTGATTTGGATATTTTTGGGCAACATTCCCTTTTTCAATTGCTTAATAGAACAACTACAGAGTCAGGCACGATACTCTTGTCGGAATGGCTATCGGAACCTGCACCCAGTTTTGAAATACACGACCGACAAAATGCCATAAAAGAATTATCCCAAAAACTGGATTGGAGGCAGGATTTTCAGGCCTCAGGCATGCACTTTCAAAATAAGAAAAGTGATTATTTTAAATTGTTAGACTGGGTAAAAGCACCTGCCGTTTTATTAAAACATCGACGAAAGTATATTGCTGTTGCAATAATCCTCCCGGTTCTATTTTTGCTTAGCTTTTACTTTTTTATGAATAACCTGGAGTCACTAAATGGCTTTATTTTTTATTTATCCCTCATAATTTTAGTTTTGTTTGTCAACTATGCGATTTTAAGAAAGGTAAATCCGCTGGCGGAGGATATTGTTGAAACTTCGGCAGAGAATCTTAACACTTTAAAAGCTTATCGAATCCTTATCAATAAAATCGAAATTGGAAATTTCAAGTCAAAAAAATTATGCGAATTACAGTCAATACTCATAAAAAGCAAATATTCAGCATACAACGAAATTAATAAGCTGTGCAGATTATTGGAATTCTCCCAGCAAAGACCCATAAAAAAGATACCGATAAATGGAAACTATTTTTATTATATATTAAACAGTTTCCTGCTATTGGATATTTACGTGATTATTGGTGCAGAAAAATGGAAATCAAAAAATAAGGCATTTTTAAAATCATGGTCTAAAGTAGTAAGCGAATTTGAAGTAATAAACAGTCTTGCAGGTTTTTGCTATTCAAACCCATCCTATACATTCCCGGAGATAACAGAAAAGGATAACCATGTACATTTTGAGTTGTTGGGGCATCCTTTAATAAATTCAAATAAGCGTGTTTGTAATAATTTTCATTCAGGGGGGGCAGGTGATATTGCGATGGTTACCGGTTCTAATATGGGAGGGAAAAGCACCTTTTTAAGAACCGTTGGGGTAAACATTGTTTTGGCATTAACTGGTGCACCTTGTTGTGCGAAAAATGCTCGGGTATCTAAGCTAAAGCTATTTACAAGTATGCGAACGCAAGATAATTTACAGAAAGGAATATCTTCTTTTTATGCGGAATTGAGTAGAATTGAAAAGATGCTGAAACTAATAGAAAGTAGTCAGGACATTTATTTTATGTTGGATGAGATGTTTAAAGGTACAAACTCGGAAGATAGACATAGAGGAGGTTTTTCATTGATTAATCAGATAAGTAGGCTCCCTACATCAGGAATTATTGCAACACACGATATTGAACTTGCAAAACTATCGGGGAATAAAATGTTAGTTTCAAATTATAGTTTTAATAGTGAGATCAAGGATAATTCCATGATTTTCAGCTACGAACTTCATCCGGGTATTTGCAATGATTTTAACGCCAGTGAACTTATGGAAAAAAGTGGAATTAAAATCATATCCGACATCCCGGAGTAAAAAAAACTGGCTCCGGGGAAAACAAGAATCCATATAATCTGCCAACCAATTATTTAACCCGGCGCATCCCCATCCAGGTATGGCTCTGCAATTAGCCACGACATCAGGTAAGCAATGGTACTTTCAGCGCCCTGGTTACGGTTAACTTCCAGTTCTTCAAGCCCATCGTTGCAGCCAAAGGTTTGTGCATCGTACAATGGCAGGTTCAAATCGTTTTTACCATAAAACCATTGGAAACAAATATTCAGCTTTTCGATGTATTCAACATTTCCCGTGGTTCTGTAAGCACAATCGTACATAATGATCATAGCCATAGCATCGATAGGTTGTTGGGCAAATTCGCTCATTTCATAATTTTCGTACCACCACTTTTTATTACCCACCACAGTCAACTGATTATTGACCATAGACCTTTTTTCCAAAAATGCTCGCGACAGATCAGCTACTTCAAGGTACTCCGGGTTTTCGGAGTATTTATAAGCCAGGTACATTGCAGCCGGTAAAAGGCCATTGTCGTAAGTAACGGTCAATTCAAACCAATCCCACCCTTTTTTATGGTGTTCTTTAAATTTTTCAACCAACTTATCAGCCAAACCAGTAAGCATTTTTATATATTTTTCCTGATCGGGAAACCTCTTGATATAGTGATACACACCAAAAATACAATTGGCATATCCACGTGCATACCTCAATTTTGAAAACTGTGTAGTTGACTTGTAAAATAATTCCATGGCCACATGAAACATCGAATCGCAGGGCGACAGCCGAATAAGCGCACCCAAAGCCCAAACGGCACGGCCAAAGGCATCATCCGAGCCTACCTCCTCCACCATATTACGCCAATAAGTAAGGTAATTCTTAAATGAGCCATCAGGATTTTGTAAAAACATGAGGTAGGCAAGATACCTGTGGATTAAAGTAAAGTATTTAGGATCACCGGTTTTTTTATAGGCAATGAGGCAAACCATCAATGCCCGGGCATTGTCATCAACACAATATCCGGTTTTAAAATCGGCCACACAACCATTGGCATGTTGAATTATCCCGGTGCTATCGGTGAGCCGGTGGAGATGTGTAATGTTAAATTCAGGGATATCAATTTTGAAAGGTCGCCAATAAGTGTCAATTTCTTCAAAGTTCTCTATTGCTAACAGGAAGGTTGAGATGTATTCAAAACCAATATGTGGCCAGGCAATCTTTAGCCCGTAGTCATAAGCACGCTGTTTAAGCCTTTCCAATTCATCAGGGTCATCCAGCAATTCATTCAGTATTACAGTAAGCTCATCATGATCTTCAAAATCGAACAAGCGTCCCCGACCCTCGGCCAACAGGGCTTCAGCATGCCAGTAGGGTGTAGAAACCACCGCCGAGCCACCGCCAACCGCGTAGCATAATGTTCCGGAAGTTATTTGTGCTTTATTGAGGTAAGGAGTAACATAAATATCAGCGGCCAGCAAATGGTTTGTTAGTTCTTCTTCAGACACATACTTATCCAAAAACTCCACATTATTCTCCAGGCCAAGTTCCGCGGTCAAGGCTTCAAGCGACTCACGGTATTCTTCGCCGGCATATTTCACCACGTGGGGGTGTGTTTTTCCCAAAACAGCATACAATACTTCGTGATGTTTTTCAACCACGGCGGGCAGCGCCTTGATAACGGTTTCGATGCCTTTGCTCCTACCCAACAAACCAAAGGTAAGAATTACCTTACGCTTGTTCCAGGATGCGGGTTTTTGGAGGTTATTTTTATCCACCATGCTAAAATCCGGTACACCATGCTCGATGGTGGCTATTTTCGACTTTGCAATTCCGAACACATCGGTAAGAAAAGGGATGGCCATCATATTCATGATAACGACTTTCTCTGAATAGCCTGCAATTTTCTTCATCACTTCCCTTTGATGAAAAGTGGGATTTTGCAACACGGTATGAAAAGTTGAAACAATGGGTATTTTAATTCTTCGCAACAACGACAGGATTAACAGTCCGCTGTTTCCGCCGTATATTCCATATTCGTGTTGAAAAAGACAGAGATCGGCATTGGCATTATTAATATACGCTGCGGCCTTAAGGTATTCAATGGGTTTCGCATCGTTTAGCGAGAGTTTAACAATATCAGGATAATTGTAAGTTTGGTTGAGGTCGTTCATGGCGATCACCTCAACAGTAATTTTCATCTTGTGATTAATAGCCGCAGTATGAATCGACTTCACTAAGTTTTCGGTAAATGTTGCAATGCCACATTTTCGTGGTGGATAGTTGCCAATACAAATTATTTTCATTTTGCCCATTTTTAGTTTCAAAAAGGAAGGTTAATCAGTTTGATTATTTTTTAATACCCCCAATTTTATTGCAAGATAAGAATAATTTGAGATAAGCCGACAAAAATTTCACTGCTTCGGCCATAATTTGTGCTTGTCCATAAAGTCGGGATCTTTCAGTATAAAAAAAACCTCCCGCAGATTTCGCTGATAGGCGCAGATTAAATCTGCGCCTATCAGCGAAATCTGCGGGAAACATTATTAATATGACCCACACCAAATTAAACGATTCAGGATAAATGGGCTTTTAAGACTTTTTAAATACAAACAAAAGCAAAGACATTAGAAAAAATCCCAGTTTTGTAAAAAACAAATATTATGGTAAATATCACATCAAAATTCGACAGCGGCAACATAGAAATTGTTAATGCTAAAGATCCTGAAAACATTGAATTAAAAATCAGGAAAGACAATAAAGACGATCATTTTCAATGGTTTTACTTTAGGGTTTCCGGGGCAAAGAGCACAAGCCTCAGGATGAAAATATTAAATGCCGGCGAGGCGAGCTACCCCGAAGGTTTTGAAGATTATATGGTAAGAGCATCCTACGACCGGGAAGAATGGTTTATGGTGCCCACCAAATTCGATGGCCAGGTAATGACCATTGACCATCAACCTGAATTCGATGCCGTTTTTTATGCCTACTTCGCCCCATACAGTTACGAGCGGCATCTTAGCTTTATCCACAATATCCAGTTTTCGCCGCTGGTAAATCATGAAAGTATCGGGCAAACTGTTGAAGGCCGGGAAATTGATTTCCTGACTATCGGTAACGAACATGACGATGCAAAAAAGATTTGGCTTATCGCACGCCAGCATCCCGGCGAAAGCCAGGCATCGTTTTTTATTGAAGCTTTTGTTAGCCGGCTTTGCGAAATTGACGATCCTGTTTCGAGGACGTTACTCAACAAAGCTGTTTTTTATATTGTGCCTTTTATCAACCCTGATGGCGCTATTGCAGGAAACCTAAGAACCAATATTACGGGCAAAAACCTGAACCGTGAATGGGGACATCCCGATAAGGAAACTGCCCCGGAAGTTTACCATATTTTAAAGAAAATGGAAGAAAAGGGCGTTGACCTCAACATCGATGTTCATTCGGATGAGGGACTTCCTTACAATTTTATTTCCTCCATCGAGGGTATCCCCTCTTTTGATGAAAAACTGAAATTCCTGCTTGATAAGTTTAAAAATAGCTGGGTAGAGATCAGTCCTGATTTCCAAACCGAACATGGTTACCCTGTAAATGAGCCCGGTACTGCCAACCTGAATATTTGCTCCAAAGCCATTGGCGAAAAGTTTAAATGCCTTTCGCTAACCATCGAGATGCCCTTTAAAGACAACGCCAACCTCCCCGACCCGGTTTATGGCTGGTCGCCGGAGCGCTGTGAAAATTTGGGCGAATCGCTGATTGATGTTATTCACAGGATTGTGGATGATTTGTAGGGGATTGAGAAGGTTGAGGGTTTAGAAAGTGGAGAAGGTTGAAGAAGTTGAGGAGAGAGATGAGTGATGAATGATGAGAGGGTAATGTCATTAGCTTAAGCATATATAAAAAATTATCTCCCAAAAAAGTTATCATCGGATTACATGGATTACATGGATTACAGGGATCTCTACCTGCCGTAGGCAGGTCAAATCCGATAAATCCGATGATGATAATTTTTCTTTTGATAAGAATTGTGCGATATTCCATATTCATTTTTCAGGTATGAAAACCTTAAGTTAATGGCATTAGATGAGAGAGGGAAGAAATAAGACAATAAATACAAAAAAGAGCCAAAGCATTGCCCTGGCTCATTATTTATAGATAAAAACTATTCGACAACTTTCCTCTACCGCACAATCACTTTCTTTGTTGCCACACCATTTTCAGAAACCACCCTCACAATGTAAGCTCCCGGAGGGGCAATATTAATTTGTTCAGTTGAATTGCCAGTAAATTTCTTTTGCACCATCAATTGGCCAATCGAATTAAAAATGCTTACGGAAAAATCTTCAATATTATTCGATGGAGAAACAATCACCTGGTTGCCGATGGTGTAAATTTCGAAGTCGTTGGGAGTATTATGCAAATCCTCATCAATGCCCACGGCTGATTTAAAATAGATCAGGAAGCGGTCGTTGTAGGTTTCCGATTCCCCTCCTCCCCTATAAACGCGTGAACAAAGTCATGCCGATCCGCCAGCCAGCGATGAGACATCTATTGCAATGTGTCACGTTATTTGATGACAAATCCTATAACGTAAAAAAAAGGCATCCCGAAAATCGGGACACCTCTTAACATTAAAAACGAAAAATCGGTTTTATTGTACGATTAGTTTTTTAACAATGCGGTTGTCATTTGAAATTAATGCTACCTGGTAAACACCACTGGACAAACCCGAAATATCAATATCCTTCCTAATCATTCCACCCAAACTACCCGACAATACTGTTCTTCCCATGAAATCAAAAATCACATATTCCGCATTCGATAATTTCCCTTCGGGTACAGAAATTTGGATGTTATCTTTTGCAGGATTTGGATAAATTGAAACCATAGTAGAACCATCAATTATTTCAAGACCTGTTTTAAGAGAAACGGCAGAAATGCCTCCTACCCTAAAAATTCCATCGCTGTCGGGGAGTGAAGCATCAAAAGTTGCGACAAGCACGCGATCGGTATTGGTTTCAGGATTAAATACTTTGAGTACCAAATCTTCGCCTTCGGTCATGCCATCAATTTCGGGGGTAGTTACATCATCACTAAAAATTGTGAGTACTGCACTCATCCCATCAAAAAGGCTATAACCCGTACACTGACCACTTGAATTAAAAGCCCCAATGATTTCGCCTTTTTCAATCGTACCCGAAACATTATTTACGGCAAGCAGATGCGAGATCCCGGTTTGGATAACTTCATTCCAGGGAGAACCCACCTCAATGGCCACCGGACTTTTTGCAGTTGCACCGCTTTTTGCAAAACTCAGCGTCCCACCGTTTGAAGCATACAGGTAATATGCTTTTCCCGGCTCCAGATCTACCAATGAAAAAAGGTTGTAATAGGGCCAGTAAATTTTGCTTCCGCCAATCTCTTTGGCCAGTACCATTCCCGACAGCCCCCCAAAAAGCACCGATGTTGAAATGCTTGTTGACTTTAGCATCGGCATCAGGTTCCAGCCCGGATTAAGGGTGAAGATGTTTGTAGCAGGTAAGGTGCCGCATACCTGGAGCGACACGTCATTTTGAACCTTGATGGCGTATCCCGAATTCACATCCCAATTAACAAGGGTATTTATACCCATGGCAGGCCACCAAAAGTCAGTCATATTCATCATTATCACAAGATCGGCGGCAGCCGGGGCAAACATACTCACCACATCATTGGGCTGGGGATCGAGCCATGTGGATATTCCCGACCAACCCTGGGGAATATTTAGGGTTTGGCAAAAGAAAGTAAAAGCATTGCATGGGGTGCTCCAGGGGCTGGTTACACCTCCACTACAATTTGCCTGTACATAAAAATCGTAGTTTGTTCCTGGCAAGAGTCCTGTAATAGCATAAGGATTTCCAACATTTTGGATGAGGGTTCCAGTTCCCAAAACAAACCCTACCAGACCATACTCGATATTCCAAGAGGTTTCGCTGCTGCCGGGAGTCCAGGTTAAATCGGCGGATGTCCCCGAAACCGGAGCAACAGTCAGGTTGGTTGGAGGGAGGCATGGGGTATTTTCAAAAATACTTACACCATCAACATGCCAATAATCAAACTGGAAATGATCGCCCTCAATAACCCAGGCAATGTATGTGGTGCTGCCGAGGTTGTATAAAATTGGAATGTCAACCAAGGTACCAGAGGGGATATCCCCCGTACCCGATGCATGTGTCCATCCTTCGTCAGTCCAGTTTATCCCATCGTTGCTGGATTGAATAATAAGGTAAGCGCCAGGCGCAAAATCATCAATGTATGTAAGAAACTGCAGTTTTACATTGTTAGCCCCTGTTGTATTCAAAGGTGGTGAAATCAGCCTTGTAGTACCAATTCCATTCGTCCATTGCATTTTCATTTCACATGGCTGGCCGCCTGCCAAATTGCTGTTGGCCACATTCCATAAGCCTGGCGACACGTTGGAGGTTTCAGTCCAGCAAGCCGGGAAGGTACATGAGGTAAAATCTTCGTAAAATGGAAGCGCGAACGGCAGGCATGATAGTGTTGTAAATGGACAAGGCCCAGCCCAGTTACTTAAACTTCCGCCACCGCAATTGGCCCGAACATAGAATTCGTAATCAAAGTTTGATGTAAGCCCTGTTAGCAAATAAGGATTACCAACACCCGAAATAAATATACCAGTTCCTAAAACAAAACCAGCAGGGCCATATTCAATATTCCAGGATGTTTCAGTGCCGCCCGGTGTCCAATTCAATTCGGCAGATGAATTACTAATATTGCTTGCATAAAGGCTTACTGGAGCCAGACAATTAAACGGGCAATTTCCGGTTCCGGAATATAATATTGTTCCCAAAGCTAAAGCTCCGATGGGATGCGCAAAATACAATTGCGTTCCGAAGGGATCAGTGATTTCCAGCCCACACTCAGCTGGCCAGGTTCCCCCAACATTCCATTCAACATCAAAAGGAACACCATCGAATATTGTTACAATTTCCGTAAAAGTATTGCCGCTAATAAACCCGGTTCCAATAGTTTGTACTACCACCCCAAACTGAATAACATCCATTGTTGCGCCATTCCATCCATCCCCGTAAGTATCGTACAAAGTAAATGAATAGTCGCAAGAGTATAATGTTGTAAAACTACATGGCCCTGCCCAGGCACTTGAACTTCCGCCACCGCAATCGGCCTGAACATAAAAATCATAAGGAGTGCCCGGTGTTAAACCTGTGTGCAAATGCGGATTACCAACACCCGAAATTAATGTACCTGTCCCCAAAACAAAACTGGCAGGCCCGTATTCAATGTTCCAGGATGTTTCGGTGCCACCGGGGGTCCAGTCTAGTTGTGCCGAGACATCGGTTGTGTTGGACACTGTTAAATTTGTAGGCGTATTGCATGGATTATTTGCCAGTGTTGTGAAGTTACAAGGCCCCGCCCAGTTACTTAAATTCCCGCCGCCGCAATTGGCCTGAACATAAAAATCGTACGAAGTTGCCAGGTTTAAGCCACCGAGTGGAAATGGAAACACCCCCACTCCATTTATTATATTTCCAGTACCCTTGATAAATCCAGCCGGACCCCATTCAATATTCCACAATGCTTCCGAGCCACCCGGGATCCAGGTCAAGTCAGCAGAATTGTCGGTAATATTTATTGCTGCCAAATTTCTTGGAGGCAAACAATCCTGTGGTGATTCGTAAGCCCCCATATCCACAGTAATATTTTCAATTCTTAAGTTCCAGTCGATATCAGTATCAACTCCCGCAGGAACATACCAACTATTGCCCTCATCAATTGCCGTTGAAGAAGATTGCAGCCTGTAATTGCCAGCAGTAGTAGGTGCGCTAAGTGCTGATTCGGGTGCAACAAATTGGGGGTCGCTTGTTAAACTGCCGGGGCCATAATTGATAGTCCCAGCATCGTAAATATGAAACTGCCCTCCTATTTTGTAACAAGAAAAATCAATATCGATTGTGCTATTTAGTTCATTATAAATTTGATGGCCCCAGTACTCATTTGGCCACGACTCAAACTTAACTTTATTGCCCCAAATTATACCGTTTTTTATTTCTGTCAGGCCTTCATGATTATGCAAACCCCCGCCAGTCCATTGCGCTAAATTTGATGCAATGGTGGTGTTGATAAATATTGGATTCCCCATATTATTAAAAACCCCGCCGCCTTGTGTTGCAGTATTGCCACTAAACAGGCAATTTACCATTTTTGGCTTACCGCCGATGATGTACATTCCGCCTCCCTGGTCGGGTGCATAATTGCCACTGAAGGTACAATTCTCTATTTTCGGGCTACTATCTATATTATACATCCCTCCACCTAATCCATCAGCGCGATTAGCAGTAATTTTGCAATTCTCAATTCTGGGGTCGGCACCTTCGTTGAACATACCACCTCCCTGGTAAGTTTTTGGATCATTACTAGTACCATTTTCTCCATCTGCTTTTCCACCAGTTATAGTGCAACCATCAAGAACAGCAGTAGCATCAATACCGGTATTATAAAACACATGAAACCTGTTGTTTGCCCCACTAAGAACTGTCGCATTGGCATTAAGGTTCCTATCCATCAAATCGAAGCTATTTGGGTTTTCTATTCCCTCAAACCCACCAAATATCTCCACACAGTTTTTCATTTTGAAATGCCTGTAGCGTGCTGCTCCATTTCCGGTAGGATAATATATGCCACGTGCAATCCAGATATCATTTCCCGACACAGCAGCTGTTTTAGCCGTGTGCAGGTCGATGTAGGCATCGTCCCAGGATGTTCCATCATTGTTACCAAAGGCATCCCATTTTACATAAATAATATTTGATTGATTCCCTGTAATAATTACTGAGAAATCCTGAGCGCCGTTTGCAAGGAAACCTAAATGTGATATTTTAATGGTGTAACGTGAGCATAGTCCGGTGGGTGTAAATTCGACCTGCTCCACGTTGTCCCTGAAATTCTGTGCCTTAGTTGCAGGATTATTTGGATGTGCCGGGTCGAGACTGTATGGATAATAAACCATGCCGCTTGCATTATCAATAACCTGTAAATCCAGATCATTTACCAGCATCCGAGTAGTTGGGTTAAGCGTATCTGGTGGAGGTGTTCCGGCAGGGTCTGTCCATGCCAAAGTTACCTTAATTGGTTCTGTTCCTTTTGGCCAAACCCTCAGTTGCATGTCCTGGCCATCATTTAAAGTAAGTTCACGAATATGTATGCCTTCGCCATCAGAAATATCATCGCTAATAATCTCTGCAGCTTCCCGGGTGTTTAGCAACCCCCAGCCAAACTGATAGTCAGGCCCGACATTGCCCGCTTCATCTGCCGAATGTATTAAAAGTGCTTTCATGGTGGCAGACCTTAAAATGGCATTTGTATGCGTGTTTTTGTAATGCTGGTTTAACAGTCCAATCGAACCTGAAACATTTGGTGTTGCCATTGATGTTCCGGGATAAGTATCGTAACTCGTATTATTTGAAGCAATTGATGAGTATAGATTAAATCCATTCGCTACCAAATCAGGTTTAATCCGGCCATCATCAGTTGGCCCCCATCCACTGAAGGTGGTCATCACCACATCATTGGAATTTGAATAACCTGCCGGAATATCATTTACTGCGCCAATAGTCAATATATTTTTTGCATTGCCATAGGTTGGGATGCAGTCGTATTCATCTAGCCCCCCATCCCAATCACGGGCTACAGTACTCCAAATCCATTTTACACCCGACCAAACATAATGGCCACCGTTATGGAAATCATTACGATCATTACCCGCGGCTTTTACAATTAAATAGTTTGGGGCATTGTAGGCAATTGAATCAAAACTGGCGGCTTCGGAATTGTAAAACCCAAATTTAAAATCTTCAGTTGGGCTAATGGTAATATCACCCCACCAATGCCAATTGTCTGTACCCGGTGTTGCCCAATCACCCAAAGCCCAACCTGAAATTGAACCATAAGAATGGTTTGATACCAATAAACCATTGGCTGCTTCGTTCGCCATTTCGCTAACATCATTGTTCCAATCGAAGGCACGCAAACTTGCTTCATAAGCCATTCCCTTTGCAGAATCTACAACCCCCTCAGCTATCATTGTACCCGCAACATGTGTAGCATGGTTACTCATCGCACCAGGAACATCCACCTGTGTAACCCTTCCTGTTAATTCCTGGTGTGAAGTTCTTACCCCAGCTTCATCCCAAATCCCAAGTGTTTCGCTAAATCCGGTTAAATTTAGTCCTGCTCCGCCACCGGGCCAAACCTTATCTGTTGATACGGTTTTTGCAGCATTCAGGTTATTGGTAATATAATAAACAGGGTAGCCATTATCGAAATATTGCAACTCATAAACGGCACCTTGCCCGGTCTCTCCCCTTATGGACATACCATAAACCTTAGCGAGACTGTCAGCCTCATGCTTAAGCTGATGATATTCAAGAGATTTTCGTTCTGCAAAATCCTTTAGGGTTTTTTTCTGAACTTCGGATTGTGAAAAGGTGAATTGTGTGAGAAGGAAAAAAGCGATTATTAAAGAAAGCGTTTCTTTTAATAAACATCCTAGATTAGTGTTTTGTGTTTTCATGACATTTTGTTTTTTGTTTATAACTTTTTCATTTGTTGGTTTGGGATAGCCAACAGATGTGCCATGATTTTTTTTTACTCGAAAAAACAATGCCTGAAAATCCTGTATGTATTTATTCTAATAGCATTACGACTTAAAGATTAATTTTTGAAAATGAATTGGGGTAACTTTTACATTTTAAAAACCTGCATGAATTTCACCCAAGTGGGCGAATATTCCACCCACATCCTATTTTAATCATATCCAAAAAAAAACCCACCTTTTACAAGATGGGCTTTTTCCATATTTCTTTTTCGGATTATTGCAGCCGAATAATGACTGCTATTTTTCTCCGCATTTTGCTTTTTCTTTTCCTGAACACGATTTTTTTGAAGCGCAACCCCCACAACCTTTGGCAGCAACTTTTTTACTTGCAGCAACAAGCTCATTGGCAGCAGGTGTTTTACTAAAACTTCCTGTAACCTGCCCCTTGTCGTTGAGTACGGTAACAACCGGAGTTTCGTTTTCCTGGTATCCAATTTTTGAGAGTAGTACTGCTTCGCCAGCATCATCAGCATCCACGTAAATTATTTCGGGAGTTGGGTCCATTTTGGTTTGGGCTTCGGTAAGTACCTTTGTCCAATCATCGGCAATCTCCTTACCATGACTTACAACAATAAAGGCTGATTTACCCTCGGTGCGGGCCGTAAGTACCTGATTGTAACATTTACTTGGTACGTAGGCTGCAAATTTCTCAGCTTCAATTTTTCCGGGTGAAGCTCCACCTGTAACAACACCGCCGGGTGATAAAATGAGTAAATAAGGAGCAGGATATCTTGAAATGCGGTACTTTTCAACAAGTTCTGCATTTTCTTCAAGGTCTCTGTCGAGCACTGCTACCATCGTGTTTTCACAAAAACCTGCTGTTTCACCCGCAAATTTCATCGCTTCATCAAAACGTTTATCCGTTTGGTCTGTTACCACAAGTATGGTATTAATTCCGGCTTGGGCAGCGTTAGAAAGCTCAGTGGAAATGTTGTCTTTTACAATTTTTACGTCATTGCTATTAGCGGCAATTATACTGGCGCTGCTAATTAGACAAGCCAGTACAACAATTAATTTAATGGTTCCTTTTATCATCTGTATATTTTTAAGTTTCGTTTGGCAAAAGTACAGTTTATATGCTGGTTTTAGACTATAAAGTCCGTCATAGAAAGTAGCTGTTGATGTCAAGATTATGTTGACATTTATCAATATAATATTCGGGTTGTTGATTAAAAGATTGAGAGCTGCAAAAAATTCTTAACAGATTATTTTTAGAAGCTGAAATGAAAACCTATTTCCTGATCTCGTTAACAAACAATTTATAGAAAGCCTCCTTGATTTCATCCCTCACCCTGATAAATTCAGCATTCACAAACGATTCAGAACCTTTTGCATGTGAAGGATCATCAAAACCAATATGCAAACGGTGCTTTACCTTTCCGGTGAAAGCCGGACAAACTTCATTTGCTCCACCACAAACCGTGAGCCATCTGGCTGCGGCAACTGTTGCCTGTGCAAAGAATTAGAACCTTCATGTTTCTTTCCTTTTATTTTACTGACATTAAAAATCAAGATATTAGCAAAGTGAAAAATTTACAACGAAATGGTTTTGCGAACACCTACTTGAAAAGCAAAGAGATTTATGAGCGGGTAACCATTTACCAAATATTTATACTTTGAATTTATTTCGAAATCGCAAGGAAACATTTACCAGCGCTATCAAAACGGGAACTTCCACCATAGGCCCAATTACAGCCGCAAAGGCCTCCCCCGAATAAGGGCCGAAAACAGCCACGGCAACAGCAATGGCCAATTCAAAATTGTTGGACGCTGCCGTAAATGCAATGGTTGCCGTTTTGGAATAATCAGCGCCAACCTTCCTGCCCATCCAAAAGGAAATCAAAAACATTACAACAAAATAAATCACCAGTGGAATAGCCACCCTAACCACATCAAAGGGCAACTCAATTATTTTTTTACCTTTATACGAAAACATTACAACAATAGTAAAAAGTAAGGCAATGAGGGTTATCGGGCTAATTTTTGGAATAAACTTTTTATGATACCAGTCTTTATCCTTAACCCGTATCAGTATGAAGCGTGTGAGAAATCCGGCAATAAATGGAATGCCAAGATAAATGAAAACACTCTTGGCAATCTGCGCCATTGTAATTCCTTCAACAGCTTCAGTGATGGCAATGCCAAACCAACCGGGTGCAACCGATAGGAAAAACCAGGCATAAACTGAAAAAAACAGCACCTGGAAAATACTGTTGAAAGCAACTAAACCTGCGGCATACTCAGTGCTACCCCTTGCAAGTTCGTTCCAAATAATCACCATTGCAACACATCGGGCAAGTCCTATCAGGATGAGGCCGTACATGTAGGAGGGGTAATTGTGCAAAAAAATGATTGCCAGCACAAACATAAGCACCGGGCCAATCAACCAATTTTGAACCAGCGACAGGCCAAGGATTTTGAAATTTTTAAAAACCTTTGGCAGTTCTTCGTATTTAACCTTTGCCAGGGGAGGATACATCATCAAAATGAGGCCAAGAGCCAGCGGAATACTCGTGGTGCTTTCAGGGCTTGGTTTATGGCTGTCCCAAACAGTAGCAATTTCAGGAAAAACATATCCGATTAATACACCGGCACACATGGCCAGAAATATCCACAGTGTGAGGTATCTGTCTAAAAACTTCAGTTTTGTATTTCGCGGCATGGGGAAAAGGTTGGAGGTTGGAGGTTAGATTTTAGAGGTTGGAGGTTGGAGGTTAGATTTTAGAGGTTGGAGGTTGGAGGTTAGATTTTAGATTTTAGAGGTTGGAGGTTAGAGGTTGGAGGTTAGATATTTGAAGAATCGTCATCAGTGGTCATTTGGTTTCACTGTCATTTGCTTCGCGTTATTTTTAGTCATTTGCTTCGCGTTAATTATTGTCATTGGTTGTCAATTGTAGCCATTGAATACTTGTATGTGCTTTTATAGTTCAAGAAAGGTCTTTGTAATCATTCATTGTTTTTTGTTGATGGTAAAGCCTCTCTGAGGACTGCCAATCCCAAAAAATAGAAAATCTATAATTTTCGTGATTTTTCGAGCCCGCCTTGCTCGCCTCGCTGCGAAGCGGGCCGCTGGCGTAGGCTTTTGGCTAGGCGAGGCAGGGATGCACGGGCGAAGCCCGGCACTGAGGACTACCTACTGAAGACTGCCTACTGAGGACTGCCTACTGAGGACTGCCTACTGAAGACTGCCTACTGAGGACTGCCTACTGAGGACTGCCTACTGAAGACTACCTACTGAGGACTGCCTACTGAGGCCTGCCTACTGAGGACTGCCTACTGAAGACTGCCTACTTCACCGCGGTTACTGTAATGCTAAAAATCCCTGTTTTTCCATTTCTAAATGACTCGATCTGTTGACTATCCAAATACTTCGACAACAATTCATCGGGGAGGAAAATTGTTTTTTCCTTTTTAACTTCAATATCAGTAAACCCGGACTCTTTGATAATATTCAGATACCCTTTCTTCGGCAAAGCGCCCGAAACACAACCTGCATAAAGCTCAGCATCCGATTTTAACCTGTCTGGTAATTCACCTTCGATTACAACATCCGAAATACAAAAATGGCCACCGGTTTTGAGTACACGGTATATTTCAGTGAAAGCTTTTTCCTTGTCAGGTACAAGGTTGAGCACACAATTACTGATCACAACATTTTGTGTGGCATCGTCAAGCGGAATATTTTCGATGTCGCCCAGAATGAAATCAACATTGCTGAAACCCAGGTTTCTTGCGTTTAGCTGGGCCTTGGCATTCATTTCGGGCGTAAAGTCCAGTCCGGTAATCTTTCCGGTTTCGCTGGTTTCGGCACGAGCAACAAAACAATCGTTGCCTGCACCAGAACCCAAATCCAGTACATGATCTCCGATTTTGATTCCAGCAAACTCGGTTGGTAATCCACATCCCAGGTTCATGTCGGCATCTTCAACATACCCATCAAGGTTTTTGTAGCTTTCGCTAAAAATGGTATAATCTTTCACCTCATCGCCTCCACAGCAGCAACAGCCCATGCTGTCAGATACTATTTTTGCGTATTTTTCTTTTACAATATTTTTAATATCAGCGTTCTTATCCATAACTATATACGTTTTAAAAACCATATTCATTTAATTCATTAGGGTTAATTAATATCCTGAAATAAAGAACCAACAACCCAAAAACCTTATAACCATTAACCAATCATCTTTGACCAATCACCTTTCTTTATATATAAAAAATCCAGATGTAGTAAAGCCCGACAATCATAAACACTACCGCCACAACCTTTCTGAACCATTTTTCGAAAATTTTGATTTTGTTGTAAATACCGCCAACCTGGCCAATTGAAAATGCCAAAAACCAGGCGAATATTATAACAGGTATTCCTGTGGCAATGGCAAAAACCACAGGTAAATAAAGTCCTGATGCACTGCTTATGGTGATGGGGATGAGCATGCCAAAATACAACACACCGCTGTACGGGCAAAAGGCAAGTGCAAACAATACTCCCAATAAAAGTACACCCCAAAACCCGGTTTGTTTTTTTTTGCCCATTTTTTCGGTAAGCTTCCCTAGTCCGGGAAAATTAATTCTGATAACATCAAGCATAAACAAACCAATGATGATGAGTAATGGACCGAGCATTTTTTCGCCCCATTGCTGTAGGAATCCTGCTACTTTGAACTTGCTTGCACCAAAAAAGAATACCAGCCCGATGGCTGTGTAGGATATGGCGCGTCCCAGGGTGTAGATCAATCCATTGTAAAAAACCTTTTTTCGGTTTTCGATGTCTTTGCTAATGTACCCTATGGCTGTAATGTTTGTAGCCAAAGGACATGGGCTGATGGCTGTCATCAAGCCCAGGATAAAAGCCGACAGAAACGGGAACTCCGCGTTTTCGTAAATATTTTGAAGAAACTCCATAGCAAGGTGGGCTCCGCTTTTAATCCATCAATTTTTCGATGGTTTTCTTTACCTGTTTCCTGAACTTTTCAGGCTTAGTCCTTACATTCATAAAAGCATCGCTGGTTAGATCCACCTTTTCATCATCACTAACAAAAATCAGGGATTGCCCTGATATTTCCATGGTATCAACCAGGATTGAGCTGCTCTCTTCCTCGATGTTAACGGATAGAAATAATATAGTGCCATCGTCAACAGAGGCTTTGAAAAATTCCTGAAGGGCTTTGTTGGTTTCATCTTCAACAGCCTGGCAGGTAGCACAACGGCGTGAATAATGAAAATAATAAATTTCAACATTTTTTTCATTGGGCGAAATATTTTGCATTCCCTTGTTTTCGGGGAGATTAGCAACACTTACGTTAAAAGCCGAAAAGCTTAACATAATTACCATAAGTCCAATTAACTTTTTCATAGTACTAAATTTTAATTATTTAATAAATTTTTAATTTCATCTCGTGACGGCAGGCGGCCACTTATTTTAACCTTTCCATCGATAACCAGGGCAGGGGTACTCATAACACCATATCCCAAAATATCTACAATATCATCAACCTTACTTACTGTTGCATCCAGTCCCGATTCAGCAACCAACTCCCTGGTTAGTTTTTCGAGAGATTTGCAATTCGGACATCCTGTGCCGAGAATTTTAATATCCATTTAGCTTTTTTGTTATTCGTTAATAGTTATTCGTTGTTCGTAAAATTACGAACAAAAGTAGAAAAAAATTGAACCCACAAGAAAAACAATTTTATTCTTGATTGAATTCATTACTTTTTTTAAAGGAAATGAGTAAGTGCTTCGTGAAATTGATGCCGCAGGGTAGAGTGAGGATTATCTTATCTCAAATAATTTATTCATCAATTCTTTTACCTCATTCCAATTATCAGGTTCGAGGCAGTATCTAATTTTAGGGGGTTCTATTTCACCCTGAATCAATCCGGCACTTTTCAATTCTTTAAGGTGTTGCGAGAGTGTTGATTTAGCAATGGGTAATTCTTCGGAAAGATCGCCACTGTAACAGCAGGCTTGCCTGGCGAGCAATTGCAAAATATAAATTCTAACAGGATGCCCCAATGCTTTGGCAAACCTTGCCATCTTATGTTGCTCATCGGTAAAAAAGTTATCATCGCTCATTTTGCAAGTATTAAAAAAAGAAAAAATCAGCAGCCCTGTAAGCGGGATTCTGTTTCCGCCCAAAGGCGGATTTCTGTCATTTATCCGGGCTACACTTCACAGCGCAACTCTAACGGCCTACCCCTCACGGTATTCTTCGGATCCCGGTTGTTCAAGATTGCGGATGAACTTCCGGGAAGAATTTCAACGGGCCGCTGTCTCCCAGCAACAGCGGGGAACCGTGATGTACATGGCCTTTCAACTCATAAGGTTTACCCCGGTACAATGTCGCCACCTTACCGCGTGAGCTCTTACCTCACGTTTTCACCCTTGTCCCGCAAAATTGCGGGACGGTTATTTTCTGTGGCACTTGCTGTTCCTCCCGCCATAAGCGGGAAGACCTTCCCGTTAGGAAGTATGATGCCCTGTGTTGTCCCGACTTTCCTCTCCGATTAAAATCGTAGCGACAGAACGGGCTGCTGACTGGCTGCAAAATTATAGTTTTAGCCGGATAAAGCGAAACCTTATTTTTTTGATAAAACCTAAAGCGCCAATACAGACCGGTGAGAAAAAGACACAGATACATATTTAATTACTTTTGCCGATTATTAATTTCACACCAGATGAATACATACCTGCTATTGATGCCAAGTGGTTACGAAGTGGTTGTTATACTTCTTGTTATTGTTTTGCTCTTCGGGGGCAAAAAAATACCTGAACTTATGCGGGGGCTTGGCAAAGGGATGAATGAGTTTAAAAAAGCCTCGTCAGGCTTAGATGACATTAAAAAGGAAATAGGTCAAAGCGCAACTGATCTCAACAAGACAACACCTACTGAAAACAATGAAAAAAAGAATGATGAGAAACAACATCCCAACGAAAACATAAATAAAAAAATATAGCTCCACTCAATAAATGACCCCCTAAAAGTTTTGATGAAAGATTTAACCACAGGAAAGGAAGGAAAGCTGATAATTCAGTTTGCCATGCCCATGGTTTTTGGGAATGTTTTCCAACAACTCTACAACGTGGTTGACAGCATAATAATAGGGAATTATCTTGGTGATGCTGCACTTGCCGCCGTAGGGGCTTCGTTCCCAATTATATTCCTGCTCATTTCACTTGTAATCGGTTTGGGGTCAGGATTCACAATTATAGTATCCCAGTATTTTGGTGCCAGGGATATTCAAAAAGTTATACGAACCATCGATACTACCTACATCATCCTCTTTTTTGCATCAATACTTATCACCATTGCAGGCATTGCTTTTAGTGGCCCTATCTTCAGGTTAACCGACCTCCCCGAAGATGTTTTGCCACAGGCACAGCGCTACCTGAACATTTATTTTTTGGGTACGATTTTCTTTTTTGGATTTAATGGAACAAGTGCTATCCTGCGAGGAATGGGCGATTCGAAGACTCCGCTATATTTTCTGATAGTGGCCACCCTTTCAAATATTTTTCTTGATTTATTATTGGTCGTGGTTTTTAAATGGGGAATTGAAGGCGCTGCCATCGCCACGATCATCTCGCAGGCAGGAGCATTTATTACCGCAATTCTTTATCTTAACAAACGCCACGAAATTGTAAATCTTAGTTTCAGGAAATACATTTTCGATAGAGCCATCTTCAAAAATAGCATTAGAATAGGTTTGCCATCAGGATTACAGCAAACCTTTGTTGCTGCAGGTATGATTGCACTTTACGGAATTGTGAACCAATTTGGAACAACTACAATAGCTGCATACAGTGTGGCTACGCGCATCGATTCGCTTGCCTCATTGATTGCCATGAATTTTGCAGCCGCTCTCGCAGCATTTGTCGGGCAAAACCTGGGTGCCAATAAACCCGAACGTATTAAAGCAGGACTAAAATCAACCTGGCTTATCACCTCGGCAATTTCGGTGAGTATTAGTGTTATCGTTATTTTGTTTGGTGAACAAATGATGGGGGTTTTTACACCTAACCCGGAAGTAATTGTGCTTGGCAACGATTATCTCGTTATTGTAAGTTCGTTCTACATCGTGTTTTCATCTATGTTTGTTGTAAGTGCGGTAATGCGGGGAGCAGGCGACACGCTTATCCCAATGTTTATTACGCTGTTTGCTTTGTGGATTGTGCGCGTTCCGGCTTCCTATTTTCTTGCCGATAGAATGGGCGTAAACGGAATTTGGTGGGCGATACCACTGGGCTGGGGTTGCGGATTATTTTTGGCATATCTTTATTATCTTACCGGAAAATGGCGAACTAAAGGGATTATAAAACATTAAGAGTATTTCCCAATTTTGTTTTGTATTTTCTACACGCCAATCTGTTTAAATTGTTTGGTTCTACTGCCATTATTGAGGATACGAAATCAAAATGCATAAAAGAAAAGATTTCTTAGTATCCGCCATCTGGCGGATTCTTGAAATGACTTTTTTGCGTAAAGCACTGAAGGCCTTACTCTTATACAGACCTCTTCCCGCATGTGCGGGACTTCACTCCTTCGAGGTGACAACGCTTCCGTTTGGGTAGTGGTAGGAGAGGAATCGGGCGCAAAGCGCCCGATTCCTCTCCTACCAAATCAACCAGTGGACGGAGTCATTTCGACCAAAACACACAGCGAAGCGGTGTGTTGCCGGGAGAAATCTATGAATAATGTTTCACCTGAAAAAGAACAAATAAGTCGTATTTGACAATACTTTTCCATGAAATTCACAGCAGAACCATTTGTTTTTATAGCCATAACCCCTGCTATTTTATCATTAATTCCTTTAGTATAAAACATGCAGGTTTTCTATTTTCAAAAGTTCCACTAGTTTCCAATGTTAATTTAAGATTAAATTACAAGCAATTTTACAGGGTTTGGCTAATTGGAGCATCCGGGATTTCATGAGTTCATTAAACATCTTAAAACAAATAACGTTAGCTTAATGCTACTGCGGCAATATTTTATTTTTGCAATGGTTCGCATTGTTCAACAAAAACTCAATTAAATTATGCTACACGATCTGATTACTATAACACCAAAACATGAAAATGCTGCACGGTTAATATTTGATAAAGTACAGAACCTCCGCTCCGACAAAGAGAAAGAAAAAATGATTATTACTATTTCGGGAGAAGTAGGTTCCGGAAAATCAACGGTATCGGTTGTTTTAGGCCGATTGCTTAAAAAACAAAAAGTAAAAGCCAAAATTATCGACCTGGATGATTATTACAAAATCCCGCCTTTGGAACGCCGTGAATGGCGCGTGCAAAACGGGCTCGAAAGCATTGGCTACGATGAATATAATTGGGATAAACTCAACCAAAACATTACTGATTTTAAACGCAACCGTAAATCAGAAATGCCCTGCGTTGATTTAATTACCTTGAATGTGGACGAGCTACATACCGATTTTAAAGGCATTGAATTACTAATAATTAATGGCCTTTACTCGCTCAAAATTGAAGATGCCGACCTCAAGGTGATGATAGAGCAAACTTATGATGAAACCCGCGATGCCCAGATTTACAGTCAAAAAGAACCTTTGGATTCGTACAGACTGAAAGTACTCGAACGCGAGCATGAAGTTGTTAAATCGTTGAAATCGAAAGCCGACTTTTTTATCGACTTCGAAAACAGCTTTTATCATTTATAAATATTTCATGATTTGTTACTAATAAATCCGGGCGGAATTTTTAACTTCGCTTGTTTTTATTTTTTTAGATTCCACTTAAATAATAATCAGCTATGTTAGAAGATGTTCTATTAATCACCGAAAAGCACCAAAGCGCTGCCATTAAAATTGTTGACCTAATCCTCGCCAACAAGAAAGAAAAAATGATCGTTGCCATTTCTGGCGAATCAGGTTCCGGGAAATCGGAACTTGCCCATGAAGTGGCCAAATTACTGAACAAAAAACATGCGATAGTTGCAAAAACCCTGCATACCGATAATTTCTACAATACCCTCCCGAAAAAGCGGCGGGCATATCGCGAGAAAAAGGGCATCAAAAATGTGGTTGGGTATAACGAATACCTGTGGGACGAAATACGACAGGTAATCAAAGATTTCAAGAAGGGCAAGAAGTCTTTCATGCCTTGCGTTGATTTGATCACAGAACAGATTGATGTACTAGGCACAAATTTCAAGGGAGTTGACATGCTGGTGGTTGACGGCTTGTATGCCATCAAAGCTAAAAAAGTCAATTTACGTTTTTACATCGACCTTACTTATCTCGAAACCAAAAGCAAGCACACCAAAGACATACGTGGCAAAGAAGTGATGGACGAAGGCCGTTGGGCTACCCTTGAGCAGGAACATAAAATGGTAACATCGCTAAAGCCAAAGGCCGATTACCTGATAACACCTGAGTTTGATGTGGTGGTAAACCCGGAGAAAAGGGGAGAGCGTTAATCGTTAATTGTTATTCGGAAATGCAGCTAATAACTATTAACTTTTCAACCATTAACCGATAACTATTAACCTTTTCCTGTATTCGCATAATTATTTCGCCCTCGGCAATTATTCCCTATCTTTGTATCAATTCAAAACAAAGCATCGCCATGAAAAAGCTACCGATGGGTATCCAGGAATTTTCAGAAATCATAAATGGAAATTACATTTACGTTGATAAAACTGAAAAGATTGCTACCCTGCTAAATCAGAAATATTATTTTCTCTCGCGCCCGCGCAGGTTTGGTAAGTCGTTGCTGTTAAATACCATCAAAGAGATTTTTTTAGGAAACAAGGAGCTTTTCGAGGGTCTGTGGATTTACGACAAAATAGACTGGGAGCCGCACACGGTTATAAAGATTTCGTTCTCGAATATCGAATACAAAACCATCGGGCTTTCAAAGGCAATAAATAATGAGCTTGACAGAATAGCAGCTTTCCATAATGTAACCTTTGGCGCAAGCGATGAGCATTCCAAATTCAGGGCATTATTCGAAACTTTAGGTAAAGAAAAAAGAATAGTGGTTTTGATTGACGAGTACGACAAGCCCATCATCGACTACCTCGACAAGCCCGAAAAAGCCAAAGAAAACCGGGATATTTTAAAGAACTTCTATTCGGTGATAAAAGATGCCGACCAGTACATCAAATTTTTCTTCATTACCGGGGTTTCCAAATTCAGCAAGGTTTCTATCTTTTCCGACCTCAACAACCTTGAGGATATTACCTTAAATAGAAAATATTCGACCTTGCTTGGGTGGACACAAAATGAAATGGAAACATATTTTGATGAATACCTCGGGAAAGTTAAAAAAGAGTACGCTTCGTTTTACGATGATGTTTACCCGCTGATTAAACAATGGTACAATGGATACTCCTGGGACGGGAAAAACTTCGTATATAACCCAGTTTCGCTGATGAACCTTTTTAGCAACAATGTTTTTAATAATTACTGGTTCACCACTGGCACGCCTACTTTCTTGATGAAAATCATTAGGGAAGGGCATTATACCGCCTTCGATATCGAACAACGAAAAATAAACCTGAGCCTGCTCGACAAGTACGACCTGGAAAATATGTCGCTGATCCCTTTATTATTCCAAACGGGCTACCTTACCATTAAAAGCTACGACATTATTCGGAACACTATCGTGCTCGATTACCCCAACAAAGAAGTAGCCGATTCCTTTTCTACCCACATCCTTTCAGAGCTAACCATTGGCAAGCTCGACAAAACCGACATGCTTCTGGTTGACATCGTACAATGTTTCGACCGGATCGAAATGGAAAAGTTCATCGGCCACATCAACACGCTTTTCAGAAATATTCCTTACACCCTGATCGAAGAAAAAGAAAAATACTTCCACTCGATATTTTACATGGTGATGAAGCTGGTGGGGTTTAAAATTGAATCGGAGATACTAACCATCGATGGGCGGATAGATGCGGTGGTACAATCGGAAAAAGCGATTTACATCATCGAATTTAAAATTAACCAAAGTGCCGAAACAGCCATCAGGCAGATTAACGAGAAACGCTATGCCGAAAAATATGCCAGCGACCGGCGACCTAAAATATTGCTCGGCATAAACTTCGACACCGAAACCCGGCGGGCAGATGACTACCGGATTGTTAATCGTTAATTGTTATTCGTTAATT
>Ga0208900_1000462_pt1 | contig 25445 bp, 20 predicted proteins | sample AntAceMetag02UKK_FD_184763 | JGI IMG/M metagenome (GOLD analysis project Ga0208900, IMG submission 184763) | Saline lake microbial communities from Ace Lake, Antarctica - Antarctic Ace Lake Metagenome 02UKK (SPAdes) (version 2) | ecosystem: Environmental > Aquatic > Non-marine Saline and... | reverse complement strand
GGGTGCAATCTCATAATTTAGATTTTGAAGAATTGTATGATAAAAATGGTTTTTAAAAAACTCACCCTCAATAAAATCAATAAGTTGCACTTATCCAAATTATACATTGGTGATTTTGAGGGCACCATTTTGCAAAAATCTAAATTATTGAATTGCACCCGCCCCCCCCTATATTAAATAAAAACTCTCAAAAACCGCTTTTATCTGACATCCAGCCTTACAACATGGCATAGACCATGCAATGTGCAATCTCCCAAGAAAAGCCCCCCCATGGAAGACATGGACCCAATGGATTACATATAAGGAGATTTATCATGGTCGCATTAAAAGAAACCCCTTCGATAAAAACAACGCCATCCGCTCATATCCTCATTATGGAAGATGACCTGAATGTTGCCCGGGGGTTAAAGATGGTTCTGGATGAAGATGGATACGATGTGGATCTGAGGGACACAGGCTACGGTGCCCTGGATGCCATGGGGCAATATCAATACGATCTTCTCATGGCAGACTTACGCCTTCCGGACATTGACGGCATGCAGGTCATCCAAAAAGTCCGGGCAACAAACCCATCAACCGGAATCATTGCCATGACAGGCTACGCCACCAATGATCTGGCGGTGGATGTCATGAAACTGGGTGCCCGGGATTTTATTGCAAAACCCTTCACCGAGGAACAAATCAAAGCGGTGATTGACGAGGCCCTTGCCGCCAATCTGGCAGAAATGGATGCCATGGTGGTTCCCCCCCAGGTCAGAAAAGGCATCATTTCCATCCAAAAACAAGAGGTTCTCAAGGTACTGACCCGCACCTCAGAGGACAAAAAATTCAGAAACAGACTCCTGAAAAACGGAGGGGACGCCCTGGGAGAATACACGCTTTCCCTGGATGCCAAGACTGCCATTGCCATGGGAAATCTTAAATGGATCAACGAAAATGTGGGTGAGTTAACCCAAAAGCAACTCATGTACGTGTTCCGATGCCTTGAAAACAGGGATCTGCTTGGATAGAGCCTTGGTTATCAGGCGGACAGGCGGGTGCTGTTGTTAAGTACCCATGCATATGTTTTTCGGTATTCCACAAAGATATACCGTTGATATTTATGGATTTTATTTTGAAGAATATATACTCGGGTACTTAGACCCCCCGGACGATACAATAAACCTTGGGATTATGTGGTGAATATTTATTTATACGCAGAAAAAACCAGTCATGACATGGGTTGCAATGAAACACTCGAAAAAAGCATATATTTTTTCATACATATTCACTTTGAATACCCAAACAAGCAATAAATCCCAGACGGATATCTTGTAGCATAACATCCTTAATTAAAAAGGAATATCAACAAATATATTTTTATAAAAAATATATTGAGCTTATGGCCCATTTTATGCATTATTCCCAGACAGATATGAAACAAACAACATTAAGATTAATTTAAAATAACAACCATGTCGGTTCACCGACACAACAAATAGTGAAAAAGCAATTTAGAGGTGCCGTGCGGGCTCTGGATTTCCATAAACCCAGTACCCAGTCAGCACCCAATCAGCACCCAGCACCTGTTTTTTCATACAAAAGGAGTTTACCATGGGATCATTAAGACAAATGTCCGCAAGTGAAGCAATAGCCCCTGCCCATATTCTCATCATGGAAGATGATCTAAATGTGGCCCGAGGGTTAAAGATGGTTCTGGATGAAGAAGGCTATGATGTGGACGTCCAAGATACGGGTTACGGTGCCCTGGATGCCATGGGACGATACGACTATAATCTATTGATGGCAGATCTTCGTCTCCCGGACATTGACGGCATGCAGGTCATCAAAAAAGTGCGACAATCAAATCCAAACACAGGGGTAATTGCCATGACAGGCTATGCCACCAGTGCCCTTGCTGTGGATGCCATGAAACTGGGTGCCAGGGATTTTATTGCAAAACCCTTCACCGAAGCCCAGATTAAAAACGCCATTGACGAGGCCCTGAGCGCCAATCTCAACGACATCGCAGCCATGGGAACACAATCCCGGGCCAGGGGAGAGGTCATCTCCATACAAAAACAAGAGGTGCTCAAGGTACTGAACAGAACATGTAACGATGGAAAATTCTGGAACAGCCTTATGAACAAAGGAGGAGATGCCCTGTGGGAATACACCCTCACCCCCGAAGCAAAGTCTGCCATTGCCTCCGGGGATCTAAAATGGATTAACAATAATGTGGGTGAATTAAACCAAAAACAATTGTTCTACGTTTTCAAACGCCTTGAACGGGAAGTCTGGTAATCTTGAGCTTATAAAAAAGTCCCAGTAAACCTGACGGATTTTAATGCTTCGTTGTGGGTAGGTCGGAGCCGAAATAAGGTCTGCTCGTGGCAGTTTATTAGAAAATAAAACTTCCGGGCAACCTCAGCAGAGCCCCCCCCCGATGGGTAATAGGAACCGGCCAATTGTGCCGTCTACGGTTCCGGCCGGGCCCATTGCCCGTCGGGGGGGGGCGGCATGATATATCATGCATGATATCATTTTCAATATTTGTTGTGTCCGGCAGGCCGGAGCCGAAATACGGTCTGCCTGTGGCAGTTATAAGAAACTCCCGACAAACCTGCGTTGGAACGTATGGTGTCAATGGGTAAGAACATATAGGGACGGTATGACAGATTTAAAGCAATACAAACGATTTTACCAACTATTCAGAGAGGTCAGCCAGGTAGTCCATTCCAAGACAGATCTGGACGAGGTACTCGAAGTGGTGGTATCCCGCCTTGTCCAGGGTGTTGATGCCATGGGAGGCGTTTTGTGCGTTGTGGGTATGGATTCAAAGCGATTTATACCACGAGCTTCATATAAAATTCCGGGATCTTATCTGGCCCTGAAACCCCTTGCCGGTGAAAAATTATCCCATTGGCCTGAAATCGATAATGGTATCCACATCATCCGTGATATTTTTAAATCTCCCCGGGTAAAATACCCCCAAAAGGCATGGGATACCGGGGCAAGAATGATGGTGGATGTACCCCTGGTAATCCAGGGACAGATATTTGGTTTTATCAGACTCTATTTTTCCCGCAAGCCTCTGCTTTCCGATGAGGTGCTGGACTTTATCCGGGCCATATCCGAACAAAGCTCTTGCGCCATCAATCATGTCACCGAGATAAAATCCCATATTCTCCAGTATAATCAGCTTGCCACCAAGGTTGACCGCATGTCTTCTCTGGGAAGAATGGCCGCAGGCATCGCCCATGAGATCAACAACCCTTTGACGGGCATTCTGCTTTACAGCTCCAATCTGTCTAAGAAAGCAGAGCCTGGTCCCTGCAAAGAAGGTCTTGAAATAATCATGCAGGAGACCCAGCGCTGTAAAAAAATAATCCAGGGACTCCTGGATTTCTCCAGGGAAAAGAAACCCCAGAAAATTATGGCAAATATCAACAAGGTCATAGAAAAAGCCCTGGCACTCATGGACAATGAATTGTTCATCCGACAAATCAAAGTGGTGCGCGATTTTGATTATGACACCAAAAGTTTCTTCCTGGACGATGACCAGATGGAACAGGTGTTGATTAATTTGCTTTTCAATGCCGTCCACGCCATTGGAGAAAAGGGAACTATTAACATTCGAACCATGGCAAATGAAAAAGATGAAACGGTGTCCGTGGAGATCGAAGACGACGGTTGCGGTATCCACAAGGACAATCAGAAAAAAATATTTGAACCATTCTATACCACCCGGGCCGAGGGAACAGGTCTGGGACTTGCCGTCAGCTATGGAATTATCAGAAATCATCAAGGCAGGATCAAGGTATCAAGTGAACCCGGCATTGGTACATTGATTAGAATGACGCTGCCGGTGTTGAAGGAGAATAACGATCTTGAATGGGAAAACAAATGACATGGCACAAAAAAGGGTGTTGATCATTGATGATGAAGATGTGATCTGCAAAGCCTGTAAAATGGTATTAAACGAACAGGAATTTATCTGTGATCATTGCCTGTCCGGCAAAGAAGGCATTCAGCGGGTGATGGAACAAGACTATGACCTGCTCCTGCTGGACATGAAATTAAAAGAAATGGACGGCATGGATATTTTAAAACAGGTCAAACAAAAAAAGCCTGATCTGTATGTCATTGTCATCACCGGGTATTCCACTGTGGCTAACACGGTAAAGGCCATGAAGCTCGGGGCCAACGATTATCTGTCAAAGCCCTTTACAGACCACGAATTGATTGATGCTGTAAACGCATTGTTAGACAGCAAACAATAGATAACGGAGTTGTTTTATGAATAAAAATATACTTAGCCCCAATAATCCCAAAGGGGCGGTCATGGTAGTGGGAGGCGGTGTTGCAGGCATGCAGTCGGCCCTGGACATTGCCAATTCAGGCTTTTACGTGTACTTGGTGGAAAAATCACCCGCCATCGGTGGAAAAATGGCCCAGTTGGACAAGACCTTCCCCACCAATGACTGTGCCATGTGAATTATCTCCCCTAAACTGGTCGAGGTCGGCCGGCACATGAACATTGAATTACTGACATTAACAGAAGTTACCGCCATATCCGGGCAGGAGGGGGACATCACTGCCACCCTGATCCAGCACCCAAGATATGTGGACACGGACAAGTGTATTGCCTGTGGGCTCTGTGCGGAGAAATGCCCCAAACGAGTAAATGACGAATACAACGAGGGACTTGGCAAACGAAAGGCCATCTATGTCCCCTATTCCCAGGCAGTCCCCCTAAAGTACGCCATTGATCCCAATAATTGCCTTTATTTGACCAAGGAGCGGTGTGGCCTTTGTGAAACCGTTTGTCCCTCCCATGCCATCAACTTTCTGGATCAAACGAAGGAAATTACTTTAAATGTGGGCTCTGTGGTGCTTTCAACGGGCTTTAAGTCCTTTGATCCATCGGGTCTTGATTATCTGTCTTTTGGCAAACACCCGGATATTGTCACCGCCATGGGATTTGAACGGGTGCTTTCCGCCACCGGTCCCCAGGGGGGGCACCTGGTGCTGCCCTCGGACAAAAAACACAAAAAAGAACCCAAAAAAATTGCCTGGCTCCAGTGTGTGGGATCCAGAGATCAAAACCGCAGTAAAAACAGCTATTGCTCTTCTGTGTGCTGTATGTATGCCGTAAAACAGTCGGTGATGGCCAAGGATCATAGTAAGGCCCCTCTGGACTGTGCCATTTTTTACATGGACATGCGCACCCAGGGAAAGGATTTTGACACCTATCTGGAAAACGCAAAGGACAAGGGAGTACGGTTTGTACGATCCCGGGTTCATTCTGTCACCCCCGATCCCCACAAAGGCAACCTTGAGATGACCTATGTGGATGAGCTGGGGAGTCTTAAAACCGAATATTTTGACATGGTGGTTCTCTCCACCGGACTTGAGATAAGCGCTGACAGCTTTGCACTGGCAACGGGAATGGGTATTGAACTGGATGCCTCTAATTTTATCAAAACCGACAGCTTTAACCCGGTGTCCACCTCCATGCCCGGCATCTACGCCTGCGGTGTTTTCACAGGTCCCAAAGATATTCCCCAGTCGGTGATGGAGGCAAGTGCTGCTGCAGCCACTGCCACCGAACGCCTTGCCCCGTCACGGAATTCATTGACCCGGGCCGTTGTCAAGCCCAAAGAGCGTGAAGTGGCCGATGAAGCCCCGAAAATAGGGGTATTTGTGTGTAACTGCGGTACCAACATCGGCGGTATTGTGGATGTCCCGGCGGTGGCGGCCTATGCCAGTCATCTTCCCGGTGTGGTCTATGTGGAGGAGAATCTGTTTACCTGCTCCCAGGACACCCAGGATAAAATGGTGGAGGTGATCCAGAAAAAAGGCCTGAACCGCATTGTGGTGGCTGCCTGCACGCCCAAAACCCATGAGGAGCTTTTCCGGGAAACCCTTATTGATGCGGGACTAAACAAGTATCTTGTTGAAATGGCCAACATCAGAAACCAGGACTCTTGGGTTCATTCCAATGAGCCAGAGCGGGCCACAACCAAGGCCAAGGATCTGGTAAGAATGGCCGTTGCCAAGGCCTTCCGTCTGGCCCCGCTGTTTGAAACCCAATTGCCGGTGACCCCGTCGGCCCTGGTGGTGGGGGGAGGTATTGCCGGTATGACAGCCGCCTTGTCCCTGTCCCGTCAGGGATATCCCGTCACTCTGGTGGAAAAGAATCAACATCTTGGGGGCAATGGCAGGCTGCTTTGCAAAACCTGGAAAAATGAAGCAATAGGCCCCTTTGTCAAGGGTCTCATTGCAGACATTGAAGCTGATGAACAGATTCACCCCCTGTTGGGCGCCACCGTTGGTGCCGTTGAAGGCTTTGTGGGCAATTTTAAGACCACCATTACCTCGGTGGATGATACCCAGGTGATCGACCACGGGGTGGCCATCATTGCCACCGGAGCTGTGGAATCAAAACCCACGGAATATTCCTATGGCCAGCACAAATCCGTGATGACACTCCTGGAGCTGGATGCCCTCTTCATGGAAAACGATGCCCGGCTCGGCCAGGCAAAGGAAGTTGTTTTTATTCAATGTGTGGGATCAAGGGATAAAGATCATCCCTATTGCTCCAAAGTGTGCTGCACCCATGCCATTAAAAGCGCCATGGCCTTTAAAGAAAAAAATCCCGATACCGGGGTGTATGTTCTTTATCGGGATATCCGAACCTATGGCCAGCGGGAAACCCTCTACCAGGAGGCCCGAAAAGCGGGCATTCTTTTCTTCCAATACGATCTGGACAGCAAACCTGTGGTCATCCCGGGAGAAGATCATGTCACCGTGGAATTCACTGACACTATACTGGGAAGGCGATTGGCCGTGGATGCCGATCTTCTATGCCTTTCCGCCCGCATTGACGCCAGGGACAACACCCACCTTGCCCAGGCATTCAAGGTGACTTCGGACAGCGCCGGATGGTTCCTTGAGGCCCACCAGAAACTCAGACCTGTGGACTTTGCCACGGAGGGTCTTTTTCTGTGTGGCATGAGCCACTATCCCAAACCCGTGGACGAAAGTATTGCCCAGGCCAAGGCGGCAGCGGCAAGGGCATTGACCGTACTTTCCCGGGACACCATCAACGTGGGTGGCATTGTGGCACAAATTGATCCGGAACGATGTGCTGGATGCGGCGGATGTGTGCAGGTGTGCCCCTACAACGCCATCAGCATGGATATTGAAAGGGGGGTGGCCGTGGTCAACGATGCCCTTTGCAAAGGGTGCGGAGCCTGTGCCGCCACTTGTCCCTCTGAGGCACCGTCGTTGATGGGATTTAACAACGATCAATTGTACGCACAAATTAAAAGTGCCATGAGCGCGTAACAAAACACAAAACACATCCGGAAGCCCATATCAAGGGTTCCCGTTGAAAATAAAGGAGTATTTCCGGTGAAAGCAGATCTTTTTGAACCCAAAATCGTTGCATTCATGTGCAACTGGTGCACCTATGGTGCAGCCGATCTTGCCGGTGTCAGCCGCATGCAGTATCCGTCAAACCTGAGAATCATACGGGTGATGTGTTCGGCAAGTGTAAGCCCCCATCATATTTTAAGAGCCTTCCAGAGCGGGGCCGACGGCGTCATGGTGGGCGGTTGACACATCGGCGACTGCCATTACCTGTATGGTAATAACATGACCATCAAACGCATCACCTTTGTCCAGGAAATGCTTAAATTCATGGGCCTTGAGGGACGACTTCACCTGGAATGGATCTCTTCTGCCGAGGCCCAGAAATTTGCCCGGGTGGTGACGGAGTTCACAGACAAAATAACCCACCTGGGACCCAGCCCCATTGCCAAGGCAACCCGTTTAATTCCCATGGAGCCCTATGGAGAGAAAAGGAGGAAACATGAATATCACAAAGCAGGTTGAGCAGCTTCTCAAACAGGGCGATGTGGATATTTTTCTGGCCTACAGAGAGCTTGACGGGCATATGATTCCCCATGGCTACACCCTGGATAACCTGGAAGAGCTTCCGTCACTTAAGGTGAGCCAGCATCGCTACAGCCTGGAAAAGGTGGCCACCCATCTCACTGAAAAAAAACCGGATATTAAAATCGGCATTGTAGCAAGAGATTGTAATCAACGGGCGTTAAACCTTCTCTACACCTGGAATCAACTCCAGCCTGAGAACATTACCCCCATTATGGTCAACTGCTGTCCCTCCCAAACAAGAACCCACAGCGACTGCACCTACCTTGACCCCAAAAGCACCGGGGCATTCAAGGAAGAACATGGCATTAATTTCAATGAAGATCCCGGGAATTTCATGGATAATAATGACAATAGCCAGCGCTTTTCCCGGTGGATGTACGAGTTCAGCAAATGCATCAAGTGCTATGGGTGCAGAAACATCTGCCCCGTGTGTTTCTGCCCTGATTGCAGCCTGGAAAATCCGGATCTTGTTGAACCCGGGGCACTGCCACCGGAAATCCCTATTTTTCACCTGGTGCGGGCCACCCACATGGCAGGAAGGTGCATTGACTGCGGATTGTGTGAAGATGCCTGTCCCGCAGAAATCCCCTTGCGATTCCTTTACCGGGAGATGAACCGCATTGTATCCGACGTGTTTGACTACACGCCGGGAGTGGGGCTTGAAAAATCACCGTTTACCGTCATTGGCGGTGAGGTAACTTTGGAACCCAAGCCCATGGATGCGTAATTTCAGGGCCTGGTTATAAATTCGACCCATTGGGAAGATCTATGGTCCATGCAATGCAAGATGACCGAATTTAAAACCAGGACAGAATTCGCATTTTTGGGGGTTGATTCTATTTTCGGCCATTTTGGGTAGGGGCAATTCATGAATTCCCCCTACTAATGTCGGCCACAATCTGATGTCTTTGCAACTGTCTGAATCAGAGCCCAACCCCCATTTTTTGATCCGGCACCACGTAAATAACGCAACTTCCAGGCATTTCCCCATAAAGAGTGGCCCTGAAGGATTGCGTAAATCAGGAGATGAACAATGAATTGCAAGTTTGTACCATCCGTGTGTTCATATTGCGGAACAGGGTGCGGCGTTCTTTTTGAAGTAATTGATGGAAAAATCAACTCAACACTACCCTTGAAATCCCACCCGGTAAACCAGGGAAAACTGTGTATCAAGGGGTGGAGCCTCCACGAATATATCAACAGTTACATGCGCCTTAAAGCACCCCTGATCAAAGAGGACGGAAATTTTCAAAAGGCAACCTGGGATGAGGCCATCACCCATGCCGCCAAAAATTTTAATCGCATCAAAGAGACCTACGGCCCGGATTCCATAGGCGTATTGGTCTCGGCCAAAGTGAGCAATGAAGAAAACTACCTGGCCCAGAAACTTGGCAGGGCGGCCATTGGCACCAACAACGTCGATCACTGCGCTCGACTGTGACATTCCTCAACAGTGGCAGGTCTTGCCGCTGCATTTGGAAGTGGTGCTATGACAAATTCCATAGAAGAGTTTGAAACCCATTCCAAGGTGATCTTTGTCATCGGGTCCAACACCACGGCATGTCATCCCCTAATTGCCAGTCGCATTATTAAGGCAAAGGAGAATGGTGCAAAACTCATTGTTGCAGATCCCCGGAATATTCAGCTCTCCCAGTATGCCGATTTCACGGTACACCACCGTTTAGGCTCTGATGTGGCGTTGCTCAACGGCATGATGCACGTCATCATTAAAAACAAATGGCATGATCAAACTTACATAGAACAACGGTGCGAGGATTTTGAACAATTAAAAGAAACCCTTGCAACCTATACGCCCACCTTTGTGGAAGCCATCACCGGCGTTGACCGCAAGGACATTATAAAAATGGCGGAACTCTATGCCACCAATGCCCCGGGTGCACTTCTTTACGCCATGGGCATCACCCAGCACACCACGGGCGTTGATAACGTAAAATCCTGCTGCAACATTGCCATGCTCTGCGGTAATGTGGGCGTTGCCGGGGGCGGGGTCAATCCCCTTCGGGGCCAAAACAATGTCCAGGGGGCCTGCGACATGGGCGGACTTCCCAATGTGTTCCCCGGATATCAACCTGTGGCCGATGCCAAGGTTCGGGAAAAATTTTCCAAAGCCTGGAACTGCGAACTCTCGGACACCCCGGGCATGACCGTCACTGACATGATCCCAGCCATTGAGACAGGTAAAATAAAGGCGCTCTTCGTCATCGGAGAAAATCCCAAGCTCAGTGATCCAGATAAAAATCATCTGGACAATGCCTTTAAAAAACTGGAGTTCCTTGCCATCGAGGATATTTTTCTCACGGAAAGTGCCCAGGCCGCAGATGTGGTTTTTGCATCGGCCTCTTTGGGGGAAAGGGAAGGGACTTTCACCAACACAGAACGACGGTGTATGATCACAAGAAAGGCCGTGGAGCCGGTTGGCAATGCACTGCCCGACTGGGAAATTATTTCCCGATTTTCAACGGCCCTGGGCTATGAAATGTCCTATGAGTCTCCCAGTGAAATTTTCAATGAAATGGCGTCACTGACCAAGAGTTATCAGGGGATGTCCTACGAGCGCATGGGCATTGATGGGCTTCAATGGCCATGCCCCACCCCAGACCACCCCGGCACCCCCTATCTTCACAAAGATATTTTTACCCGGGGCAAGGGAAAGTTTCATGCCATTGAGTATCAAGATCCGGCAGAATTGACCTGTGAGGAGTATCCCATGCTCATGACCACGGGACGCATGTTTGCCCATTTTCACACCGGCACCATGACACGGGTCTCCACAAGCCTTGATACCGAGCAGAAAACAGGATATGTGGAGATCAATCCCAAGGATGCCCACCGGCTGAACATCACCCCCGATGATATGGTTTTGTTGTCCTCCCGGCGGGGGAAAATGGAAGCCCCGGCCCGGATCACTGATTCCGTACCGGTCAATACTATTTTTCTGCCCATCCATTTTGGCGAAAACCCCACGAATATGTTGACCAGCTCAACGGCATTTGATCCCATTGCCAAGATTCCTGAGTTCAAGGTGGGTGCCGTTAAAATAGAAAAACTAATTGCCTGACATGGCATAAATAAAAAGTACAAATCTAACACTACAGCGACACTTTTATGATCCACCCTGTTTGGAGGGAATTTTAAAATACGATTCCTCACCTTGTCACAGTCAATTTTGAATAAAATGAGCGAAGTATCACTGTAGTGTTAAAAGGTGCAAAAAAGTTATTTTTGACTGCACCTCTCAATATTCTGGATAATGTTCCTTTAAACACTTGTCGCAAATGCCGTGGCTGAATTGGGCGTCGGAATGTTCTGAAATGTATTTTTCAAGTCGATTCCAGGAGCCCTTATCATCCCGGATGCCCTTGCAATGCATACAGATCGGAATGACTCCCTCCAGCCGCTTGACCTTCTCAAGCGTTGCTTCCAGTTCAGCCGTTTTTAATTCAAGTTCTGAAGTTCGCTTTATAAGAGCATTTCTCTGATTTTTCAACTCAAGATGGTTGCGAACTCGCAGCAAAACCAGATCAGGATTAAACGGTTTGGCAATATAGTCTGCCGCACCCAGAGTTAAACCGCGAGACTCATCATCAACTTCATCAAGCGCGGTTATAAATATGACTGGAATATTTTTGTACTCAGGGCTGCTTTTCAGCCGACGACAGACCTCAAAACCGTCCATACCAGGCATTTTGACATCAAGCAGTATCAAATCGGGAAGTGGCGGTTGCTCCAGTCTCATGAATGCCTGCTCACCATTCTTGGCAATCACAAGCTTGTAGTATTTGTTAAGTAACCCTGTTATAACATCAAGGTTGACCAGTTCATCATCAACGACAAGTATTTTTGCCCGTTCCGCTACCTGATTCATTTTAAACTCCTCATGGAAGAAATATGCGTTAAACCTTCAATTTGAAAGCGCTGTTCGATCCAGTTCAATATATCCAGGGCATCCTCGAATTCATATTTAGCAAGACTTGCTTCAAGGGTTTGCATCTCATCTGCTAACCCAACTGCCTGCGTACATTTTTTTATTTTTTCCAGCGTGTTAATTGCCTCGAAACTTCCCTCTCTTATGTCCGTGGAAAGTTGGGTCAGCAACAGCAAAAAAGCTTCCCTGTCAGAATCAAACGGGGCCACACCTTTCAATGTAGCTTCTGAGCTGTCACTCTCTTGAAGCTGAAAAAATAAATTAAGGGAGTTCATAACTCGTTCAACTTCCTCAATAAAGGAGGGCATGATCGCCGATATATCCGCAATTTTGTTACTTCTTAATATGATTTCCAACTGCAATGCAAGCGCCTGTAACTTTTTTGCGCCAATGGTTCCGGCCACGCTTTTGAATGAGTGCACCAGGTGCTCAGCCGCCTGAACATCACCGCGATGCATGGCTGATTGGATGTTTATAGAAACCTCTCGATGTTCCTGGAGAGCCCGCTTCAGAATAGCCAGATAGAGTGACTCGTCATTGTTCACATGGCTCAAACCAGACATCACGTCCACGCCAGCCAGGGAAAGAAATGGTTTAGCCGCTTCACGGCGTTGCTCGTAGTTGGGGATATTGACGGCAATGTTGGATATGGCCGGAGCCAAGTGCTGTTTGAGCAAATGAGCGAGCGTTTCATACATCAGTTGGGGTCTGATGGGCTTTGGAATATGACCGTTCATACCCACTGCTTTACATTTGTCAACATCACTGGCAAACGCGTTGGCCGTCATGGCCAGAATAGGCAATGCCTCCATGGAATGGCGTTTGCGGATTTCACGAGTTGCGGTGAGGCCATCCATCACCGGCATCTGAACGTCCATCAAAATAACGTCAAACGCCGTAGTCGCCGAAATATCCAGTGCCTCCTGGCCATTTCGTGCTATTTCGACTATGATGCCGACCTGCTCAAGCAACTCACGTGCCACCTGTTGGTTCAGCTCGTTGTCTTCGACAAGGAGTATTCGACTGCCGGTCAGCAAATCGGTGACCTGATCCTTAGAGAGAGAGGGAGCAATGACAGGGGCCTCTTCATTGGTTTTTTGGAAATGCACCGTGAAAATGAAGCTGCTGCCTTTTCCCAGTTCGCTTTCAACGTTTATCTCACCGCCCATCATCTCCACCAGATTTTTGCTGATGGCAAGCCCAAGACCAGTGCCACCATAGAGTCTGGTGATGGACGCATCCGCCTGATGGAAGGATTGAAACAGATGTTTGATTTGATTGGAGGACATGCCGATGCCCGTATCTTGTACCTTGCATCGCAAGGTCACCTCTTCATCTGTTTCATTCTCGAAATCAATGCTGACTCCTACTTCTCCGCTATTGGTGAATTTGACGGCATTTGAAGCCAGATTGAGAAGAATCTGTTCGAACCGCAGCGCATCACCGAACAGGAATGAAGGAATTTCCTCTGAAATACTCAGGGAAAGAGACAACCCTTTTTGGTTACTCTCAACACCGAGTAACGATTTTAAATACTCCACCGTATTATATGGTGAAAATAATACATTCTCAAGGGCCAGGTGACCTGATTCAATTTTCGAAAAATCAAGAATATCATTAAGTAATCTAAGGAGTGTATTGGCAGAATAGTCAATTTTTGTAAGATAGTCACGCTGGCGAGTCGAAAGCTGTGTCTGTAGTACAAGATGGTTCATCCCAATGATGATATTCATAGGGGTGCGAATTTCATGACTCATATTGGCGAGAAATTCACTTTTCGATTGGGTGGCTTTTTCAGCTTTCAGCTTGGCATCCTGCAATTCTGTCACCATTTTGCTGATGACATCCCGTGCCTTGTCAAACACTTTTCCCACCTCTCCAATTTCGTCGGCCTGCTCCCATTTGAAGCAGGTCTCCAGATCATTATTGGAGAGCTGCTCAGCCTGATAACGAAGCTTTGATAGAGGATGAATAACTTTGAGGTATAACTGGGGGACGATAAACAACAATCCAATGAATAATTGCACACTGAAAATAAGAAGAAACTGCTGAGTACGTTCATGCAACTCTTGTTGCATCATGTGGTTAGAAATGGTGAGTGTGACGTCACCAATGGGGCTGTTTGTAAAAAGAACCGGGGCAGTTTTTGACAGCAGCGTCCCCCTGTCTCGATCCTTCCGGTGGACCTCATAAAATATTGACTTGACCTCAAAATCCCGCACCTGAATCCCGACAATGCGCGGATCCTTCATTAGCCCATCTGCCACTTCATGGGCGATGTCAGATCGAGCGTCCCATATGGGGCTGCGCATATTGGCCACAAGAATCTCCAGCGTTCGAGCTTGAAAATGCTCTAATCCTATCAGTTGTTTCTGCCTTTCCGAATGAATAACCAGAAAGCCTGCAACACCGCCAGGAATAAGCAATCCCACCAAGAGGCTGCCTATGATAACCAGACTCAAACGTGTGTCTTTGAATTTCAACATACTCGTAGTATACGACAGTTTCCTTGAGATTACTAAGGATTTTTCTTGAGAAATATTGGCTCGTATGCCTTGTGAAGCTTAAGGGATTCATCATCAAGCCATTGCCGATAATTTTTGAATGCTTTTGTGTGGGTTTCGGCCATACGTGCGTTGAATGTTTCAATTACCTCTTTACCAAGGCCACCTTTAGAGCAACCGATATAGAGGTTTGATCGAGGGTCAAAAACATCAAGTCCAGAGATGGGATATACTTTAAATTCACTTTTGGGGATTCCAAGCATAGTCGAATGCCACACAACTTCTGTGGGATAGCTGATGAAGGCTTGGTATGTGTGGGTGGTGACAAGACGTCTAAACATCAATTCATTACTTTTAGCGGTGGTTTCCGTACCGATGAGGACAGCGGTTTCCCGGTATGGTAAAAGGATGTCATCAATGTAAGTACCATAGCTTCTTCCGTAGCTGATTGAGAGGGTTACCTTCCCCGAAGCAAGTAATTTTTTCAGGTCGATTCGGCCATCTGCATCAAGATAGGGCTTAAAAAGGGCTTCATCTTTTGTTCTTGTGATAAGCATATTTCCAAAAGTGTATAGATACGGCTCTGAGAAGAGAATGTACGCTTCTCTTTCCGAGTTTTTAAGGAAACACGTGAAGCAATAATTTGGTTTAGTCTTCACCAATTTTAAAAACCTGCTGAACGAAATTGGAGTCACAACATTGTCATATTGTGGAAGATATTCATGTATCTGTGCTAATGGGGCATCGCAAAAACCTTCCCTGGCATATTTGCCGTTTTCAATCACGAATGGGGGGCCGCCAACGCCCAGCCAGTAGATTTGCTCCTGGGCAAATGACACAGAAATAAAAAGACCAATCAAAAAGAATGCAACAACAAATGTTTTCATAATTCTTCTCCTATAAAACCAATTTATTTAAGTTGTACGACGCAAATGAAGTGCATCGTAATCAGGAACCAAACAAAAATTTAAAATGGTGTTATGCCGCCGGGGGATCTGCTGTCGGCACTCCGGTTAACCCTTTACCTTGAGACCCAGGGCTTCAAGCTGCCCTGCTGCTTTATGAACTGCCTCCGGTGACGGCACGGGAATCGGTTTCCCCCCATAGACCATGCCCAGCCTCTCATATTTGGAAATTTGAAAATCATGGTAGGGTAAAAGTTCCACCGGCGGATTGCCCCACAGCCCAGCAATAAAACCTCCGGCCTGGGCAATGGCTGTTTCAGAATCGTTCACCCCAGGAATAAAGGGAATACGGATGATCACCTTGGCCCCCCGGCGTGTCAAGCGGGCCAGGTTACTCAAAATCAATTCATTGGAAACCCCTGTGAACCGTTGGTGGATGTCATCATCCATGGCTTTTAAATCGTAGAGAAATAAACGGGTAAACGGTATTATTTCTTCCAGAACATTCCAGGGGGCAAACCCACTGGTATCCACAACGGTGTGAATATTTCGCTGACAACAGCCCTTAAGCAAGGAAAGCAGCACCTGCCATTGCATCATAGGCTCTCCGCCGGAAAAGGTCACCCCACCATGGGAAGCCTCATAAAAGGCCATATCTTTTTCAATGAGGGCAAGCAAGTCTTCCACGGTTTCATACCGGGCCACCGCCTCCCGGGCCAGGGCCGGGCATTGTTGGCAGCAGGTACCGCACCGACAGCACAGGGCATCATCGGTTTTAATACCCCGGGACGTTGGGGAGAGTGCCCCCTGGGGACAAACCTCCAGACATTCCCGGCAGCCCACGCACCGTTCCGGTGAATAGAGAATCTGCTGCCCTGGGATCATGCCCTCGGGGTTGTGACACCAAAGACATGACAGGGGGCATCCCTTGAAAAAGACCGTTGTCCGAATGCCCGGCCCATCATGGATGGCATATTTTTTGATATCATATATTACCGCATGTGTTTTCCGCATGGTCATCATCTCGCCACCGTCACTGGATTAAAGTTGATAGAAATACCCCCCGCAGAGCGTCCTACAACTGCTCTGAACGAAATATTGGGAACCCAATCTCCCCTGATTGTGAATCTCTCCTTTTTTATTTATCTCACAGGTCCTTACCCAACCACAAGTACACAATCCTCCCCCATACCAAATTCTGAATCAACCTTATAATCAATCGAAAGAATACAAAAATCTTGACAGCAAAGAAACCTATTGGTATGTCCTTAATTGATTTGTGATACTCTTATGGTATACTACTGGTTGTTAATTCAGAAATAAGCTTTCAGCATGAGGTACCCAAGCCATGACCGTTTACACCGCTGACAACCCCAAGAGATCCTGGTATGGTGAAGCCATTGGGATACTCATCCTTGATGCCACCTACCCTTGCATTCCAGGCAATGTGGGCAATGCCACCACTTTTGATTTCCCTGTGAGATATAAAGTCGTAAAGGATGCCTCCATTGAACGCCTGTTGACCCAGAGGGACCCCAGCTTGCTGGCCCCATTTCTGACAGCGGCCCAAGAGCTTGAAGATGAAGGGGTCCGGGCCATTACCGGGGCCTGTGGATTCATGGCCTTGTTTCAACCCCAGATACAAAAGGGGGTGGATATTCCTGTGTTCATGTCCAGCCTGCTCCAGATTCCCTTTATCCATCAGATACTGCCCCCGGGTAAAAAAATCGGCGTGATCACCGCCAATGCATCGGTGCTGTCACCTGAACATTTTAACAATGTTGGCGTATCAGAAAAAATCCCCCTGGTTGTCCGGGGCATGGAGCAACAAACGGAATTTTGTGAATCCGTGCTTGAAGAAAAAGGCACCCTGGATTCTGAAAAAGTGGAAAAAGAAGTGGTGGGCGTTGCCAATGATATGATCCGTGAACATCCAGATATTGATGCCATTCTGCTGGAGTGCAGTGATCTGCCCCCCTATGCGGCAGCGGTATTCAAGGCCACAGGACGGCCGGTTTTTGACTTCATAACCATGATCCGTTATGTCCACAATGCACTGACACCCCGCCCCTATGATGGATTTATGTAATAAACATTATCGGAAAGAAGGATTGCCCTCTGAAACAGGATTTCCAGATAAGCAGGGAGTCCATATTTTCAGGTATTTTGGATTCCAAATCTTTTGGGAAAAAGCTGATTTTTTTATTTCCGATAATGTCTAAAATTTAATAAAATTGCCACGGGCAGACCTTAATTCTGGCCCCGGCCTGCCCACAACGAAGCATGAAAGAATATTCAAGCCCCAGATTTTGGGATAAAGCCCACGATGAGAAAGGAAATAAAAAATGACAGATAAAAATTTAGATCATGGTTTATGGGCTGCCACAGCCCCGGCTGCCCCCACCCTTGACACCTTTCAGGGTGATAAAGAAACCGACGTCGCCATCATTGGCGGCGGTTATACCGGCCTTTCTGCGGCCCTTTATCTGGCAGAAAAGGGTACAGATGCCCTGCTTCTGGAAGGTAAACATGTGGGATATGGTGGTTCCGGTCGCAACGTGGGCCTTGTCAATGCTGGCCTGTGGCTCATGCCCGAAGATGTCATTAAAATTGTGGGAGAAGAACACGGAGAACCCCTTATTGATCTTCTGGGGAAATCACCGGATCTTGTCTATGGACTTATTGAAAAGCATCAGATTGCCTGTGAGGCAAAACGAGTGGGAACCCTGCATTGCGGCCATGCACCTGCGGGCCTCAAAGCCCTGGAACAACGGGAAGCCCAATGGCAGAAACGGGGTGCGCCGGTAAAATTGCTCAGCCGGGAGGAGACCGCAAAAAAAACCGGCAGCACCAGCTTTCATGGTGCCCTGCTGGATGAAAGAGCCGGAACCGTTCAACCCCTTGCCTATGCCCATGGACTTGCCCATGCGGCCCTGGCTGCCGGCGCAAAACTTTTTGGCAATTCTCCTGTGACAGAGCTGAAAAAAGAAAATGGTCGATGGGTACTGACCACCCCCGGGGGAACCGTTAAGGCAAAATCCATTATTCTGGCCACCCAAGGGTACCCGGAATTCGCCTTTAAGGATAAAATAAACACCTTAATCCCCTTTAATTATTTTCAGTTTTCCACGCCGCCCCTTTCCGATGACATCCGTACAAAAATCCTTTGCGAAGGGCACGCAGCCTGGGATACAGCCCTGATTCTCTCCTCCTACCGTTTTGACGATTCCAATCGATTCATTGTGGGCAGTGTCGGCCAGGTCATCAATGGCGGTTACGGCACCCATGAAGCCTGGGCTCTTAGAAGCATCAAAAAAGTATTTCCCCAGATTCCCACCACAGAGCTGGAATATGCCTGGGGGGGTCGTATTGCCATGACCACGGATCATATCCCCCGGTTCCACATGCCGGACAAAAGTTTTGTCACGGTGACAAGTTACAATGGCCGGGGCATCGGTCCGGGAACCGTGTTTGGAAAACTCATGGCCCAACTGGTGCAGGGTGAAGTTGAACCCAAAGATATTCCCCTGCCCCTACAAGCGGAGAAACCAATTTTCATGAGAAATCTCAGGGGGCTCTTTTATGAGACCGGTGCCCGGCTTTACCATACGGCCCAGCGCCGGATTTAAGCTGTTCAAAAATGATTTGACAAATGAATATTGTTACCTGATAAAATACAAGTAAGTACCCGGGCATATATTCCTCAAAACAAAACCCATAAATATCAATGATATATGGCTGTGGAATACCGAAAAACATATGTGTGGGTACTTAGCAATTTTTGGCATCCTTCATTGACTGGTTGACACTTTGTAACAGAATCCCCTTAGTTTCTGGGAATCTCTTCAACAAAGTGTCAACTACTTTTAAGGGGATCTGAAGGATGCCCAATTTTTTAAGTTAAACATTCGGCATTCTTCAAAAGCACTTTACATTTTTTGATAACATTCCCCATTTGCAGGGGCTGTTTCCCAAAAGACCGTAAAGTACTTTTGGGGCCATATGAAGGATGTGTATTTCCCCTTGCAAAATCCCCTCATTCTCATTACATTACAATAATGAGCAACAACATGGAACAATCAGAGAAGAACAAAACAAACTGGCACCGGCTTTGGGGATTAATGGTTGCCCCCCTTTTTGAAAGACTTGGCTGTGAAGTGACTGTTGAGCTTGACCTCTCATTAAAAATACAGCGACTTGATATGGTAGTTGTTACTAAACAGGATGCTATAAGTTTTGATGGCGTTGATCCAGATTATTATCAAGGATTTGAAAACCTTAATGAACACAATCTGATATCTTTCAAATCCTTTAATGAATCCTTTAACATGGAAGCTATAGAGGAGTTTTACGGACACTTTACCAACTACAAAAAGATGAGGGAAATTAAAAATGAGGGAAATATAAACCTCTATGCCGTGACTCATCATTTTCCGGAAAAGTTGTTTGGGAAATACAGGGGAACAAAATTTCTTCACTGCATTGCAGACCGCAGAATATACGATTTAAAGGTCTTTACGCCCGTTCGTTTCATAATTACCAATGCCTTTGAGCATCCAATTTTAGGACTTTTCTCAAATAATATCGAACAGATAGGCAAGAGCCGCAATAGACTTGAAAAAGATGGCTGGTTGCTTGAAAATGTTAGTTCTTATCTTGAGGAACTTTATAACCACTATTCATTAGAGGGGGTTAATATGCCTTACACAAAAGAGATGTTTGTAAAGGATCATTATCCTGAACATTATGACAAGTTCTTGCTTGGGGAAAAAAAAGGACTTCAGAAAGGACTTCAAAAAGGACGACAAGAAGGTGAGCTGATCGGAAGAATCCAGTTATTTCAGAAGATATTAAAACAGCCGATGTCAATTAAAACAGAACTGCTGGATAAGAGTATCGCTGAGTTACAATCTATGTTTGATATTCTTGAGAAAGAGTGGTTTAAGATTGAAAACTGATCCATTCTGATTCAGACTTCCACTGCCGATCCTACTATACTTGTGAGTTGTAAGTTCTATGAGTTTGCCGAGTCATTATTTTATAAATTATTGAAATAATTATAACTAAACTTTTTGGTATCCTTCATATGACCTCAAAGATACTTTACAGCCTTTTGTGAAAAATCTCTGGAAAGTGGGGAATGATCAAAAAAAATGGAAGGTATTTTTGAAGGGTGCCAAGTTTTTGTTCTCATTTTTTCACTAATACTAAATTCAATAGGTTATGAAAACTTACAACTCACGAGTACTAACACTACAGCGACACTTTTATGATCCACCCTGTTTGGAGGGAATTTTAAAATACGATTACTCACCTTATCACAGTCAATTTTTAGTGAAATGAGCGAAGTGTCGCTGTAGTACTAAGTACCCACACATATGTTTTTCGATATTCTACAGGCATATTCCATTGATATTTATGGGTTTTATTTTAAGGAATATATACTCGGGTACTTTTGAAGGATGTCGATTATTTGTTGTAAACTCCCTAAGAAGAAAGGAACAAATTGTATGAAAGTTTTAACATTGCAGGGCGGTGCCCGGAAAAAGGGCAATACAGCAACGGTTCTTGGCTGGGTGGAAGAAGAACTCACGACCATGGGTCATGAAGTAGAATCCGTCTATCTGCAAAATAAAAACATCAAAGGGTGTCTTGCCTGCGGTAAATGCAAAGAGACAATGGAAGGCGTTGGCTGCATTCAAAAGGATGATGCCATTGAAATTCTTGAAAAAATGGTGGCGGCGGATCTTGTTATTTTCACATCTCCCCTGTATTTCTGGGGTGTTGCTGGCCCATTGAAATCCCTTATTGACAGAACCTACAGCTTTTATGTGGATTACCACCAACCCACCCATGCCTCCCTGGTTAAAAATCAGCGTCAGGCTCTGCTGGTTACGGGTGCTGGCCCCTGGGAAAACAATGCAGAAGCCACATTTACCGCCTTTGAACGAATCCAGGCTCCCCACATGGCCATTCCAGCGGGGAATCTTTATATCAGTAAATGCACCACCCCGGAAAATCTGCCCGACACCGTAAAAGACCAGGCAAAGGTCTTTGCTCAAAAAATTGTAGATTAACCCTCTTCCATAAAGTGCAGATCTCCTCATCGACGTCTGCACTTATCATCGTCCTGAAAAATCTAAGATAATCAATATTATTGATTCTTTTCTTTCTGCTTCACATAGGTAGTTTCGCTGAAAAAGAAACTTTCAGCCAGAGCTACGTCATCCAAAGGCTTAAGATTCGGTGGGACTCATCGTTGCCTCTTCTTGTTTGTATCCTGAACCTGTGAACAAGCTCTGAGCTAAAGAGTCAGGGGATTTTCTTGCCGGTTTTTATAAAATGTGAAATAAAAAAGAAAAAGATTTGATGCCAGATTCACATTTAAAGACTTAACACCCGGAGGCCCCATGAAAGATCCCCTGCTTCAATCCATCGCCATCAACACCCTTAAAATTAAAAACAGAATTTACCTGCCTGCCATGCATCTTGGCATGGCGGAAAATTTTCTGGTAACAGACCAAATCACAGAGTTTTATGCAGAACGAGCCCGGGGCGGAGCTGGAATGATCTGCGTGGGATTTGCCACGGTGAATGAGCTGGCCGGCAACACCCAGAACATCGGTGCCCACAAAGATGAATTCCTGCCCGGATTGACAAAGCTATCAGATGCCATCAAAAACAACGGATCAAGATCCTGTGTTCAGCTTAACCACGCTGGCCGGTACAATTTTTCTTTTTTTCTGGAGGGGAAACAGCCCGTAGCCCCCTCGGCCATTGCCTCCCGCATGACAAGAGAAACGCCTAAAGCTCTGGAAACAGCGGAAATCAATGAAATAATTAATGATTTTTCCAAGGCTGCCATGCGGGTTAAAAAAGCAGGGTTTGATGCGGTGGAAGTATTGAGCGGCACCGGATATCTCATCAGTGAATTTCTTTCACCACTGACCAACCAGCGCACCGATGAATACGGCGGATCACTGGAAAACCGCATGCGGTTTGGCCTGAATGTCATGCAGGCCATCCGAAAACAGGTGGGGGACGATTTTCCGGTGATGGTTCGCATGAACGGCAATGATTTCATGCCCGGGGGCCAGGGACGGGATGAACTGCGCGAATATGCAAAAGCCTTGACCACCAAAGCCAGTGTGGATGCCCTTTGCATCAACGTAGGCTGGCACGAGGCAAGGGTGCCCCAGATCACGGCGGCGGTTCCCCGGGGGGCCTTTGCCTATCTGGCCCGGGGCATCAAGGAGGTTGTGGATGTGCCGGTGATTGCCAGCCATCGCATCAATGATCCAGAAACCGCCCGGGAGCTAATTGCCGACAGCATGTGCGACATGGTGGCCATGGGTCGAAGCCTCATTGCCGACCCCTTTCTGCCCCAAAAAGTAGAAGAAAATCGGGAACATGAAATCCTCCACTGTATTGCCTGTGCCCAGGGGTGCTTTGACAACCTGTTTAAACTCAAGCATGTGGAGTGTCTTTGCAACCCCAAAGCGGGCCATGAATGCAACAGCAACTGTGAAGCCGCAGAAACACCCAAACGAGTAATGGTCATTGGGGGCGGGGCTGCCGGTATGAATGCGGCCCTTGCAGCCAAAAAACGGGGCCATGAGGTCACCATCTATGAAAAAGACGATGGACTGGGCGGCCAGTTGTTCCTTGCCGCTTCCCCTCCGGGCCGGAATGAATTTGCAGAACTGGCATGGGATCTGGCCAATCAGGTCTATGACAATGAAATAGATGTGGAATTGGATCAAATCGTAGATGGCGATCTGATTGATGAAGAAAAACCCGATCACATTGTTCTGGCCACCGGTGCTGTGCCCATGGCTCCCCCCATTCCCGGGGCTGACCTTCCCCATGTGGTCCAGGCCTGGGATGTGCTGTCCCACAAGGTATTCACGGGTAAGCGGGTGGTGATCATCGGTGGCGGTGCCGTGGGAGTTGAGACAGCTCTATTACTGGCAGAAAAAGGCACCCTGTCCGCCGAAGCCTTGAAATTTTTGTTTGTGAACAAGGCAGAATCCCCAGAAGTGCTGTTTGAAATGGCCACCCGGGGCACCAAGGAGATCACAGTCATTGAAATGCTGGATACCATTGGTAAAGATTTTGGCAAATCCACCCGCTGGGGTATGCTCCAGGATGTCAAGCGCAACGGCATTACACCCAGACCCGGTGCCAAGGCCCTGGAGATCACCCCCGGGGGCATTAAAATCGAAACCCAACAAGGTATTGAAAAAATCCCGGCCGACACCATTGTCATGGCCGCCGGTTCCAGGTCTGAAAATGCCCTGGCCGATATCATCAAGGCCCGGAACATCCCCTTTGATGTGGTGGGGGATGCCGACACCATTGGCATGGCCTTTGATGCGGTACACAAGGGATATGCTGTTGGTATGAAAATCTAAAATCTCCACAGTTCTTCCAACAGATAGTTCCAGGGAAATGACACGTCTTAATTTTCCTGGAACCCGGATCAGACAGCCATGATCCATCAATGCCCCATGGGGGAGGGGAAGTGTAAGAACGGGGGTCGACGTTTATAATGCTCAGAACGTACTGCTCCTTGAAAAAGATGTTTTACTCAACCCGGAAAAGGCCTTAAACCATCTTAAAGAAAAAGGCATCGCAACCCTCCCCATCACTGAGCAGAACCAGGGAGAACTCTGTGATGCAAAGGGGAGACCCATTTTGATTAATAAGCCGAACAAACAAAAAACAACCAATCCGGTCATCAGTTACAATGTAGCATCAAAAATTAAAGAGATAACAGAGGTTAAAAAAGAAGCCTCTGTAATCTACGAAAAGACCAAAAAAAACATTAAGAAAGTAATGCTGGATATCCAGAATACCGGTGGGCTTTTTGATTATGAGAGTGTGGAACTAACCATCACAACGATGTTAGATTTTATGAATACCCATGACAATGCATTCGCATATATCACCAAAGAAATTTTATCTTTTGATGATTATCTTTACAACCATTCCATTAACGTGTGCACCATTGCCACTGCCATTTTAAAAAAATTCAATGAGCATTTCAGCGGCTCTTTAAATGACTTTATTATTTCCAAATCTTCTTTTCCCTTTAGAAGCAAATTTGATCACGCTTTCAGCTACTATCTTCCCGAAGAAATTTATAGTATGTCCATCGGATATTTTCTCCACGACATTGGTAAAGGGCTGATACCCATTGAGATACTAAACAAAAAAGACAAGTTAACCGCTGAAGAACTTGAAATTACAAGAGCCCATTCATTTAAAAAAGGCATTGAAATAACTGAAAAAAACAATATCGACAATCCCTTTATTACAAATTCCGTGAGATACCACCATGCGTCACTGTTCAGTGAAGAAGAAAATTGTTATCCCACCAGCAGGGATCATCATGAAATTCCTCCATACGTTAAAATATGCAAATTGGCTGATATCTATGATGCGTTGACCTCAAAAAGAAGCTACAAAGAGGCCATGAATCCCATTAATGCCGTGGCAATGGTCTTTCATAAATATGCCAAGAAAGACCCCATGCTACAGTTCATTCTTCACTCTTTTGTAAAATGTATCGGAATCTATCCCCCCGGCAGCATTGTTTTTTTAACAAATGGACAGATGGCCTATGTTATTGAAAGCAACGGTCCCATCATTATTCCCTTCACTGATAAGGATGGCGTCACATTGACACGCATATCAGATCCCATTGATCTCGGAGAAAAACACAACAAAGCAGTCTGGGCATTAAACAATGAAAAAGCCCCCATTTCTCCTATCATGGCATATGACAAATTGCCGAAATACTTAAAAGACATTATTTATAATAATGCTTAGACATGAAGCATATCTTCATATTGAATAATCGGTTGTGGGTAAGTACCCATACATATATTTTTCGGTATTCCACAGAGATATACCATTGATATTTACGGGTTTTATTTTGAGGAATATATGCTCGGGTACTTATTGATCTCCACACCTTTCATTTCCAAAACAAAAAAGCCCTGACCATTATAAAATAATGATCAGGGCTATTTAAAAAGATAATCCGGCGGCGTCCTACTCTCCCACACAGCTGCCCGTGCAGTACCATCGGCGCTAAGGTGCTTAACTTCCGTGTTCGGGATGGGAACGGGTGTGGCCACC
>Ga0208900_1000460_pt1 | contig 25461 bp, 21 predicted proteins | sample AntAceMetag02UKK_FD_184763 | JGI IMG/M metagenome (GOLD analysis project Ga0208900, IMG submission 184763) | Saline lake microbial communities from Ace Lake, Antarctica - Antarctic Ace Lake Metagenome 02UKK (SPAdes) (version 2) | ecosystem: Environmental > Aquatic > Non-marine Saline and... | reverse complement strand
AATACAAACCCTTTATCTGGTTTGCTGTGGCAATAGGTTATACAATTTATGAATTTATTAATAATATCAAAACTTCCATCATTAGATCCCCCGTCCAAAACAATATATTCATAATCAATAAAACGTTGATTCAAAACCGATTGAATTGTGCATTCAATTGTTTTGCTCGCATTTAAACAAACAGTGATAACAGATATCAGGGGGGGGGGGACTTCCACATTCATAAAACAACGCCTCCACTAAGGAATCAGTCTTAATAACTTGCCCATTTCAGAACACGCTACCGTTGTAGGATAGTGTTCCCCAACTTTTAAATGGGTATGTTCTTTCGGACTCTTCCTAAATCAAATATTAGGGATTTCCCCGCAATGAATGCCAATTTCAAAACTCTACACACAGTCAAAATTCTACATTTTATATCAGATAGCAAAAATATTTGTAAAAGTTCGCTCATGTTGGCTGGTGGGGAAACCCGTGACCTGCCATGGATGCAAGTCATTAATATGCATAAGGGATTCGTATTCAAACCCAATGCATTATAATTATAAATAAAGTTTTAGAATAGTACTTGTAGATTTATCCTATAATTTGCCATCCTTCATATCACCCCCAAAGTACTTTATAATTTTTGGGAAATGATTCCCGAAAATGGGGTTATCGTTCCAAGAAGTGTAAAGTGTAAAATGAAAGGTGCCAATAATTTCATGTTATTTTTGCATACTCATTTTCCAATTGAATAATTTTTTCCTTTCTTGAAAATTTAAATGAATATTGCTTTGCCCTTTCTATTATGGATTTTCTTAGAGTCATATCGTTTATTAGACAGGTTATATGGAGAGCTAAATTTTCAGGTAACAATGTTTCTAAAAATATCCCGGTTTTACCATTTTCAACAAGCTCAACTATCCCCCCTATCGGGTTTACAACTACTGGCACAGACATTCTCATAAATTCAAGCACCGTAACGCCGAAGGCTTCCCTTCTACTTGGAATGACAGCCAAATCAAAACCTGCCATAAATTCTGCAGGATTCTCTTTCATACCCAGAAACACCACATGTTTTGTGATGTTGAGTGCGATTGTCATTGCTTCAAGAGATTGCCTTTCCTTCCCGTCGCCAACTATCACAACTTTAAAATCATTGAAATGTTTTTTGAGTAAAACGGTAGCATTCAAGAGGACATCAACACCTTTACAATAATCAAGCCTTCCAACAAAACCAATAACCTTTGTTTTCTGGGATAAATTCAGTAGCTTTCGTGAAGTTTCATAAGAAAATTTTTCAGGAATAAATTTATCCTCATCTATAAAATTATAAACAACACTAATTTTATTTTTTTGAAATCCGGTACGCTCTACAAAAACTTTCATGGATGCCTTTGAGTTAACAAAAACCCTATAAGGTCTTCTTTTCAAAATTCTCAAGCAAAAAGGGTAAAGCCAGCCACTTGACTTTTTTTTAAAAATCCCACCATGCTCATGTATTATAATTTTGGATTTACAAAAATAAGACGCCAATAGACTGCTAACAATGGATTTTTGCAAATGGGCATGCACCAGATCAATTTCTCGTCTTTTACATATTTGTACAATTTTAAAAACAGTTGAAAAATCATATTGGTTACAATCCAAATTAATTACATGACAATCCATTTCAATGTTATCCAAAGATATTGGTTTATCAACTTTTCTTAATATACAAACTGTTAATTTGAATCGATGAATATTGATATTCTCAATAATATTTTTCACTATTATCTGAGCACCACCATACCCAAAATGATCGATAACATGTAGAACTCTTTTTGGTATTAGGTTCTTACTCTCCACCCGATAATTTTCTCCTATAGCCACCAAAACCGACGTAACAGTCAATACCTCTTAAAATTATAATAAACTCCAATGAATTAAGTGGTAAAAAAGTAAGTTCTCAATAAGTCCGGGCATTCCCTTTTGAATCGCACCCGGTGTTTAATAAAGGGTAAGCAGACCTGGTTATCCACTTAAGCCGGTATATTCTCAAGGCTTTTTGGCATCCTTCATATTCCCTCAAAAATAGTTGACACTTTTTTAGGAGATTCCCCAAAAATAAGGAAATATTTTGAAAAAGTGTCAACCAGAAAATGAAGGATGCCAAAAAATATTAACCTGTATCCATGTTTTTAGACACCCAATAATAGGTCTCTATATAAATCCATGTATTGGCCTGCAACCTGCTCCCAACTCAATGCCATAGAGAGCCTTCTTGAGCGCTCGCCACACCTTTTTACCAAATGTTCATCCTTAAAATAAGCCAATATTGCCTTGCGTAAGTCTTTGGTATCTGTTTTGAGCACCAGACGACCATTTCCGTTGATCAGCTCAGATCCACCGACTGTAGACATCACAATTGGCAAACCACATGCCATCGCTTCTAAAACAGCATTACTCATGCCTTCATTCAAAGAAGGAAGAACAAACAGATCAGATTCTTGTAATAAAATCCTGATTTTTTCCCGATCTAATTTACCTGTAAGTGTTAAACGAACATTCAACAGATCAGCTTGCTCCTGAAGTGCTTTTTTATCGGGTCCATCACCTGCAATAATCAATTCAATATCAAGGCCTACCAGGGCGTTGATCAGAAAATTGAATCCTTTTCTCGGAATAAGGCGGCCGACTGAAACCACACGAAAAATTTCTTTTTCACGGGCCTGTGTTCTGGAAGGTTGCCAAAAGTCTATATCCACGCCATTGGGTATTAAGCCGATGCAACTTCCCTTGGCCGTTTCCATCGCTAACTTACGCAAGCCTTTGGAATTGGCAATCGTATAGGCTGACTTCCGCCAAATAAAACTACTTAAATGCCTGAAAAATAAATAATCCAAATATTTAAAACGTTCATTATAACCGGGGACGTCACTGCCCCGCAGGGAAACAATCATTGGCAAACCTGTGAGCAAACCGATGAAACCACAAGGAATTCCAAAAAAAGCATGAATCAAATCATACGATTTATACTTACAAAGATGTTTAATATAATTATATGATTTAATACTATATTTTAGCAGTTCAAGGTTAGTTTGATGATGTAAGTTCTCTGATTTTCCGATATCCAGATAATGTACCTTGATTGTTTCTGAAAATTGTTCAATCTTATAAGAGCCCACAGAAGAAACAATCAAATCAATTTGTAAGTCGGTATATGTCGCCAGATTTTTTAAAATATGAAAATTTGCATTGGCTGCACCGCCACCTAATGGTGGAAATTCATAATTGAGCATTAAAAGTTTCATTATATCCACATATTTCTTTATATCCATAAACGGTGAAGGCTTATTTCTTTTCTATTTCAAAAAGAACATGATTCCCAAAGACATTAACTATTTTATAGTTATCCATAATATAATCTCTCAACGGTTTTAAAATCTCAAACCTCTCCGCCTCATCAGATCCAAATTTTTTTTCCAACATATCCTTCCACTGATGTTCATATGCAGATATGATTCTTTCATCTTTGGGTAAAAAAGCATTTTTAGTTATACCCATAAACCCTTTAGGCATTATAGGCCACAATTCATAAGGAGGCCTTTCTACAGGGATATGTCTTTTTCTCGCATCAACTATAAATTGGGGTTGATTTATTTTAAACTGTCCAATTAGCCCTTTAATCAAACCTCTGAAACTGCTTGGGGAAGGTCTGGGCATGGAGCATGCTTTGGTTGCGGCGCTCATCCGTTGTGCTCTGACATAAAATCCAGGAAACCAACCCCATACATACATGGTATCCTCTGAGGAGCTGTTTTCTCTGATATAATCACCAAGTTCCTGCCAGGGATAAAGATAATGATTATTCTTTATACGGCTAATTTTTTCCAGAGTCTGCTTGAAGCCTTTAGTTGGTGTTTTATATTCTCTACCTGAATAAGGACTCGTTGTGATGCCAAAAAATATATGCCATGTCATGGCACACAGTACACACAAGCCAACAAATGCAGCGGCCCTCCATCTGTTTCTATTTCTGGGCTCAGCCCTTTCGTATCCAGAAACAAACAAAAAAAAGATATACCCGCTAAGCATGGCAGCAGATGCGTTAAGTGGTAGATAATATTGTTCATAACTTCTTGGACTGATCCAAACAAATGCCATGTCAACCAACCACCAGACAGCGAACAACAACACAAAGTTTTCACCATCCGGCCGAATAGCATTCCATTTAAGTCTTCTGGCAAAAACCTTTCTGATAAAAAAAACAATTATGGAAACAACAGACAGCAATATGGGCAATAGAACTAAGCCATAATACCTCATCACCCTTTCAAATTGAGTGGAAAAGCTTATCATTTTTTTAGCTTCGCCAACATACCCCCCACTCAAAATACCTTTCGCAGGATTCGCATGATTAACAGAATGTGAAAAGATTTGCCCAATATAGCCGAATGCATTTAAAAAAATTGTCCAAATAAAGCCGAATGGCAGACCATGCCCATCATGGCACAGTATTAACCAAAGGTACAATGGAAACACTGAGATAGCGCCTCCCATAACCATCAATCCAATATCACAAAAAGCCTTTTTAAAAGATGTATATCCGCAAAAAGGCTGCAAAATCATAAATGCTGCTGCGCCTGCAATGGCAGACAAACCTGTTGGCTTAAAAAGAGGTGCCCATATTAAAACGCCCCCAGCCATCATGGCCCAATATGGTTTATTACTCAATTGAGACTTAATCAAACAGCAAATTCCAATAATCATCACAGCAATCATATATTGCTCTTTTACATTACCGTATTTAGCTATCAGTGGGGAGGATAGATAAATTGCAGCAATGGCTGTGGCTATGACCGAAGCGGTTCTTCCATACAGATTCCTTAGCGTAAAAAGCATGCAAAACAGGGCCAGCAACTGCATCAGAGTCTGAATGATTTTGGGACCTGTTGCGCTGTATCCCCAGAACTTTACGCCAAGCATATTCACAAGTAAGGTTCCCATATGGGCACTTGGGCTTTCATCAACACCAATTTTTGCACCGTCAAGGACATGGTGCGCGGAATAGACATAGGCACTACTGTCAAAAGGTCCAGGGCTATTAAATTCACAATATTTTCCAATGGAAAACGGAATCCCGCAAAAAATAATAACCATTACCACCCACATAAAAGTGGGCGATAGGATTTTGTGTTCCGCTAAATTGGATTTAGCTTGACTATCATGAACCCTTTTCTTACGAACCGCCATTCTTCCCCTCTTACAATTATTGTGAATCTGCAACACAAGATTTCGACATGTGCGAGTAAAATTTTGTTCAGACTATTTGCACGGCATTACACTACTTTTGGTTTCACCCATTGTCTTTTCAATAATATATCTGGGTCTATTTTTCACTTCCCCGTACATTTTACCAATATACTCTCCCAAAATCCCCACGCACAACAACTGAACCCCCCCGAGAAAAAAAATGGGCAGCACTGTAGACGTCCATCCAGGGACAACATTTCCACATAATTTCTGATAAATTGAATACATCGCCCCACATATAGTACACAAAAAAATAAGTGTACCGACAAAAGACACAAATTTCAAGGGAATGGTGCTGAAAGAGGTAATACCATTCCATGCAAAGGCAAGCATTGCATGAACAGGGTATTTTGTTTTGCCAGCAAACCGTTCTTTTCTGTCATAGTACACCATTGATTGCTCAAAACCAATGGAGGGGATAATGGCCCTCAAAAAAAGATTTGTTTCCCGAAATTTCAAAACTTCTTCAACGACTTCCCTGCTCAATAGACGATAATCCGCATGATTATAAACGGTTCCGGTTCTACAAATTTTCATGATTTTATAGAAAGCCAGTGCAGTTAATCGCTTAAACAAGGTATCAACAGTTCTAGATTTTCTTACGCCATATACAATATGCGATCCCCTGAGATAATGATCGACCATCTCGTAGATTGCATTTTCATCATCCTGAAGATCCGCATCAATTGTGATATAAATATCGGCCGGACAAGTTTTCAATCCTGCTATCAGGGCATACTGATGTCCAAAATTTCTGGCAAATTTAATACCCACCACCCCCGGTCCCGATGAAGAAGACTTCGCCAGGTCGGAGATGATATTCCATGTATGATCTATACTCCCGTCATCTACAACACAGATGTAGCTGTTGGAAGAAATCCTCCTGGAATTAATCATATCTATCAGTATATCGGATATTCTTTTGATAGACTCAGGGAGTACCATCTGCTCATTGTATGCGGGGATAATAACCACAAGGGTAGGATTTGATTTCATATATTTTTTCCTGAAAACATTTAAGGACTTGAGCGATAATAAACTACCAAATTAAAATTTTTTATAATGCAATATCAACACATTAAAATAGACACAGGGTAGTCTATTTTCGGAAAAGTCCCTAATTGAATATATCCATAATCATTCTGCTTCGAAAAGTGAAATACCGATGACCAAAAAAATTCATTAATGTAAAACACACCATGGACAAAAGTTGGGAGATCAAAATATCAACATCAGCAACTTTGCTCAAAATCATAAAAACAGACAACTGGAAAAGATAACTGATAATAAACACAAAAACAAAGAATACAGACTCAACACATTTTCTGCCAGTAGCATGAAACGTCCAGGATCTATTTAACAGAAAACTGCTGACAAATCCCATCAAAAAGCCCAATGCATTTGCAAAGGCATAATTAAAACTCAAACACGAGTAAAACACATAAATACCGACCAGAGTAATGCAAGTATTTAAAACACCCACAATGCCAAACTTTAATAATTGATAAAATAATTTCATGATGGACTGGTTTTCCGTTATTACTATGGGAGTCAATTACTCTGAGTTAAGTACCCACACATATGTTTTTCAGTATTCAATGATTATATATCCTTGATATCTCTGGATTTTACTTTGAAGAATATATGCTCTGGTACTTAGCTCTCTGACTTTTTAGTTGCTGTAAGGATCATGTCAAATGTCATTAGATCTTTTCGTGATGCATAATCAAGATCACACATTCTCCTGATGAATTTTACTCCTTCAGGTGTTGGCGGTATCTCCATTCGTTCAATTTCCTGAATAACAAATCCAGCGTTTTCCAATAAGTTTGTAATGGAAAATTCGGTAAACCATCTAATATGTGTAACACATTGAAGACCGATGGTTATATAATTAAAATGCCCATTTAAAAGTTCCTTGACAACTGACCAGTGACCCGCATTGGGAACACTCAAGCATATCGTACCCCCAGGTCTCAAGGCCTTATACATTTGAGCAATAAGAGTCCAAGGATCATATACATGCTCAATTACCTCTCCGCAGTTTATATGATCAAACGCTGCATCAAAATCAGCCAAAGTCGCATCTATTTCATAAAATTCATCATAGAAAAGACGGGCTTCCCGTGCCATGGAAGCGTTCAGCTCTATTCCAGAAACATGAATGTTCTTTTTTTTTTGCTTGAGCCGTTTTCCAAATCCACCTCGAGCTGTTCCAATATCCAGAACGTCTTTTGCATTATCAGGAACTTTATCCACAAGAATTTCCCTGTCCCCTGAATAATAATCCCCAAATCGATGCACAAGTGCGTTTCGACAAACAACAAATTCTTTTTGGGTAGCGTTAAACTCCAGCATCATGGAAATGAGCTGATTCAGATGTGGAATAGATCCATTATATTTTTCAAAAAAAGACATCTGTTTTTGAAAAAAAATTCTATCAACCAAAACACATGACGTATCAATACTAATTTGTGTGTTTTTATTTAATTTTACAAACTCGCTTCCAGCATTGAAAAACAGTTCAGATATTTCAACGTATGTGGAAACGTTGATATACGGATGAGAAAGGTCTACTTGTTGAAGGCGTACAGAAGTTTCGTTGTATACAGGCACACAAAAAGGATACCCTTTCTGAATTCCTTTTTTCATGGCGGTGATGGCGTGGGCAGAAATAATGGTTTCAGGCTCACTCACAATAAGAATTGAATCGGCTCTGAAAGTTTTTATTTTTTGAATGACTTCCGAGGAAATTGTATTTCCGTTTGAAGAAATCCAGTTCACCCACGTTCCAATTCTATGTGCTGTCTGGATTAATTGACGGGAAATATCTTTGCAGGAATTGTAGGAAAATTGGGTTTCAAAGACTTCAGAGCGCTTATCAGGTTCTAAATATATGATATCAAGCATAATTGACTTTTAACTTTAATATCTCGTGAGTTGTAAGTTCTCATAACCTATTGAATTTATCATTAGTTAAACAATGAGAACAAAAACCTCAGTTCTAATTATTTCAATAAATTATAAAATAATGGCTTGGCAAACTCATAGAACTTACAACTCTCGAGTTTAATATTTAATTATTTTAATGATTCGTTGTGGGCGAACCCAAATTCCAAATTTTTACCCCTATATTCTCTAAAATAAAATTCATGATTATCTGTCAGATACCTACCAAGGCATAATATATTTCACATAAACCTTTAAAGGGGTTGCATTCATCGGGCCATATGCCCCTGGAACTTGATTTGAGACATTCAATAAATTTTTACACCCCAATATAAAACGGCCCTTTTGACCAAAAGGATCTTTTACAGAGCCTTCAACGGAAACCACCGGTGACACAGCAAAAGAACCGGTGATTGAATTTTTTTCAAAAGCATAAGGAACGCTACTCGACAAACTAATATTTCCGGAAAATGTTATTCTTTCCAAAGGATCATTCCAGACAATACCACTGGAAATAATAAATCGTGGCCCTGCATCAAATTTATTTATCCATTGATCAGAAGCGGTTGTCATATTACCGTCGGTATCAACATAGGTATAAGAAGAAATGCTATAAGGAATATCTTCCCCTGTGGTTCTGAATGCAGTGAGTGTATTATATAAGCTGAAAGTACTGTCCAATTGTTTTTTCCCTACGATTTCAATTCCCATAATATTTTGATCAGAAGGTTGAGAGAGTCCACCGTAAGGATCTTCATAAATATAATCTTCAAGCCAGTTACCAAAGAGTGCGCAGGAAAAAGAGCTTCCTCTAAAATCGTTCCAGATAATTTCAAAATTAAATGAAGAAATACTTTCCGGATCAAAACGGCCATTCTGTAGAAGATTATTGGCATAGGGGGTTCTGTATGCGGTTCCCCCTGCAATTTTTACTCTCCAACAAGGTGAAATAGCAAAGATTGACCCCAAACTGAAACTAATCGTATCTTTGTATGCATTATGTTTGTCATACCTTACCCCAATCCATGTATCTGCATTACCCCATTTATGTCGATACTGAGAAAATAACGAAACAAGGGAATTATTAAAGTTTTCCTGGTCTACAGACGGAACGAAAATAACATTGGCCGGTTTAAGGGATTGAGGAAGAAAATCATCTTCGATGACAGCGCCAGTGACCTTACTTGACCGAAATGAAATCCCAGATGTCAAAGAATCGCCATTTCCCACAGAACGATGAAGCATCATTTCAGAATAAAAAATATTATCAGAAACCTCTCGCTTCAAATCAACATTTTGCGTTATTTCATTTACATATTCGTAAGAACTCAATAAGGTAATGTCATTTTCCCCGACTTCACCCGTCCATGACAGTTTTAAAAATCCAGCAGGTGTTTCACGTTTTGCCGCCCAAAAAAGAGACTCGGTGTCACGCACGATATAGTCTCTACAGCTATTTGACAGGCGCCAGGAAATATTTGTATTATTATTAGACACATTACCCGTCAATTCCAGATATTTTGAATCATGAATATCCTTTTCAACAGAGGCTACCGAAATGGGAAAAAGATCCTCAGAGGTCTCAATAGATGTGTAATCTCGTTCCTGTCCATAATGTCCTGAAATAAAGACATCCCAACCGTTTTGCTCCCCCCCCCATGACATGGAGATATCTTTTTTTCCATTGAGCCCTGCTGATAGCTCAGCCTCTCCTTTTTTATATTTATCTCCATGAAAAGGCACGAGATTAACAATACCTGCAAAGGCATCCGCCCCCCACAAGACAGATGCTGGCCCTCTTATAATTTCCACTTTCTCTATACCATGAAGAGAAATTTCATTATCCATATAACCAGCGTTCCGAGTCGCGTTGGTTGATATGGGTACCCCATCAAAAAGCAAAAGCACCCCGTCACGAATTCCACGCATATAAGCAATACTCCCCGATGTCTGAGCGGAAATATAAATACCAGGTTCATAGGTTAAAAGTTCGGAAATGGTCTGGTACCCACGGTCCTTAATCTCTTTATGAGTAATCACACGAACCAGAGCGGGTGCACCAGCAGAACTCTCAGGCATCTTGGATGCAAGAGAAACAACAGAAAGTTCCTGTCCGACAAACATAAGCATGGTTGCATCTAATTCCAGCATTTCAGAACATCTACCGCCTGGAATAAAAACATGTGTCTGAATTACAACCACCACTATCCAGATGATGATTAGCCTTATGACCGGCATAGACCTCCTACTTTATGTATCCGTAGAATTTTTTTTTTCAACCATTTGCACAAGAGTTCTGAATCTGGCACGGGTAAGTCCTAAAAGCTTAGCTGCAGAACTTTGATTGCCATGGGTGTAGTTAAGTGCCTGGCGGACCACGCTTCGCTGCATCTTATCATAATCAATACCCGTGGCAGGAACAATAAAAGAGTCTTCAGGAATTCCCATTGATGAACCACTACTCTGAATAAGAAATGCCAAATCATCGGCATTTACAGGAAGACCTCCGGCTTTAAGGATCATCACACGCTCCATGGCATTGGCAAGCTCTCGTACGTTGCCAAGCCACGAAAAATTCTTTATAATTTTTTCCGCAGCAGGAGTCAACATTTCATCATCTCTGTAATTTGATACTTTGACATGCTTTTTTAAAAAAGAAATAGCCAAAGGTAGAATATCATCAAGACGATCTCGCAACGGGGGTATCTCCAAGGGAAATACATTTAACCGATAAAACAGATCTTCTCTAAATTTTCCGGAACGAACCAATTTTATCAAATCCTGGTTCGTTGCACAAACAAGTCTGGTGTCTACAAGAACTTCCCTGTTGCCTCCAACCCGCTGAAATTTTTTTTCTTGAACAGCTCTCAGAAGCTTTGCCTGCGCTTCATGGGGAAGATCTCCAACTTCATCTAAAAATAGAGTGCCTTTATCAGCAAATTCAAACTTACCTTCAGATCTTCTGTCCGCTCCGGTAAACGCGCCTTTCTCATACCCAAAAAGCTCTGACTCCACCAATCCTTGGGATATAGCAGCACAATTAACAGGGACAAACCGATCTTTGTTTCGTGGGCTGTTTTTATGAATAATGCGTGCAACCACCTCCTTACCAACACCGGATTCACCTGTAATCAAAACGGTGGTATCTGTGCAAGCAACTTTCATCGCCATTAGAATCAGTTCATTCATTATTTTTGAACAAAAAATGCCTTGAACCTTTTTTTCACCATCTTGAATACTTCTGGCCAGACGAATATTCTCTGTAATAATTCTGCCAACCCCCAGAGCACGCTCTACAGCCACATGAATCTGATCTTCAGCAAAGGGTTTCACTATATAGTCAGCAGCACCCAGATGAAGTGCTTCAATGGATGATTCCAGAGATGCGTAAGCAGTAATAAAAATAACCGGACATCCCATTTTCCTCTGTTTAATTTCTTGGAGCAGCTCTTCTCCCCCCATTTTTTCCATGCGCATATCAGAAATCACAAGGTCAAATCCATTCTGCATTAATTTATCAAGCGCCAAATGGCCGTCACTGACCCCTTCAACCTTATGACCACGAGATTTCAACATGATTTCGAGGATGGATCGAATTCGTATTTCATCGTCCACAACCAGTATATTTGCCATAACTCACCTTTACTCGAACATGCTCATATGTTTTGAGTGTACCCTTTTTAGATTAACCCGGGGGAAAACCCTGCTCAATACCTCTTCCCCAAGCCATCTCTAAGAGTTGAAAGGAAAGAATACTGCAAAAAGGGTACACTCATATGTTTTTATGACAAGGAAGCGCAATAGAAAAAATGGCCCCCCCAGCATCCCTGTTTTCAGCAGAAATTTTTCCACCATGAATTGTTACAATTTCCTTGACAATGGAAAGCCCGAGGCCAGTACCCCTCGATCTATTGGTAAAAAAAGGTTGAAAAATATCTTCTTTGTTTTTTAAATTAATGCCAGGCCCAGAATCACAGATCATCAGCCACCAATATGAATTTTCTGATATTGTAGAAATTTCAATTTTATCCTCCGGTGAACAGCTTTCAAAGGCATTTTTAATAATATTGCTCAGTGCTCTTTCAAAAAGAGAGGTATCACACATCAACCATTCATCCTGCGCATCAATCCCCTCCCATGAAAGGATGACCCCGTCAGAATCCCACATCATTGCAATTTTGTAAACTATATTTCGGATAAAAGTGTTCATCTCAGTAAGTTTAAAATCAGGCACAAGCGGTTTTGCAAAAATAAGAAAATCTTCCACAAGCCGGTTGATGCGATCAATTTCTTCCTTTTGATAGGCAAGCATTTCCAGGCGTATCTCAGGTGATATATTTTCTTTCTTTAAAATATCCAGACTTCCACGAATTATGGAAAGAGGGTTCTTAATTTCATGCGCCACCATCATGGAAAATTTGCCAAGTTCAGCCATGGATTTCTGTTTTGCCATTTCTTCGTAAAGACTTTCAAGCGCCTTTTGATTTTCCTTCAATGAAGCAAGCATTTTATTGAATGTAGATGCAAGCATTTGTGTCTCATAATATCGACTGCCTCCCAACGCGACAACATCCAAATTCCCCGTAGAAACCTGTTGTGAAAGTAAGATAAGTTCCTGGATGGGAACCGACACTGATTTTGCAAAAAACCAGTAACAGAGAAAGGATAAAAAAGACAACACAAGAGAAAAAACAAATAGCCTGAAAATCATTCTTTTTTTTAAAGAGTTAAGACTTTTCAAAGAATAGTCCAGGATAACGAAACCAATCTCTTTCAATTCGTTATTTTCTCCCGGTAGGTAACTCATATCACCCAGTGCAGGTGACAGGATAGGTACATTCACACGCACAACACCATGATTTAGCTTTATCGCTGCCTGATCGACCAGGACCACTCCATCACTGGAAGTTATTGTAACGCCACTGACATCAACCTGCTTCACCATATTCAAAACCAGTCTTTGAAGATTTTCACGATTATTGAGCAACACATCCAGCTCTACATTTTTTGAAAGATTTTCCGCAAGAAGTCTGAAACTATAATGATATCTGCTTGTTAAAAAATTAGATGTAAAGTTAAATGTAGCAATCCCCATAAAAACAGACATTCCTGCTATGAAAAAAAAAGCAAAGCTTATTAACACGGTTCGTATGGAGAAGGTTCGTTTCATTTATATTCAACAAATGCTGGTAATTTCGGATTAAGCGTTACCCCCAGCGACTCAATAACATTTTTGTTTAAAATAATTTTGTAACTGGGGGATGGGGAGGATAGCTCCTTCCCGTTCAGCCATCCATTGGCAAGCTCTGCCACCTGCGTTCCTATTTTTTTATAGTCCAAAATAAAAGAAAGGGCAGCGCCGGACTCATGGAAGAATTCATTATAGCCAATTGCTGGAATTTTCCGAAAAAAGCCTTTCTTGATCACGTGCTTTATTATGGTTTGAGAAATTACAGTGCTATCAGGTATAAACAAAAGGGCGTCAATCAAATCAGCATTTTGTTCAAAGACATTCACAATATCAGAACGATGTGAAACCTTCATTGGCACAATTTTCAAGCCATTGCGAATCTCAGAAAAAATTGTAGATGCGGCAAACCACTGGCTGTTGCTTTCAGGATTGAAAAGGACACCAATGCGTTTAACATCAATAAAAATGCTCTGCACCATATCCATCAACTCCAGAGTAAAAATATTAAGGGAGATACCGCTCACGCGATGATCTCCCTTTGAAAGCATGTCAGGATTTAACACCATTCCGTATATGATGGGGATTTCAAATTGTTTTGCACTCAAGTAAGATAATGCCTCAGGCCCCACAGCGATGAAAAGTATTTTTTTTTGTTCTTTAAGCGTTACAATTTCATTTTCTTCTGTCTCGATGCCCCCCTCTTTATTCAAAAAGAGGGGTAACACAGGTGTTTCAATTTTTTCCCTGAGTCCTTGAAGCATGGACATGTATGGAAGTATCTTTTGGGATAAAAGCACAACAATTCCTGAACGATGTACTGCTCTTGCAGAGCAAATCCCCTCCATGCAGATAGACATCATTACCAGAAAAATTAGAACAAAATATTTATTTTTGTTTCTGTTCTTCAAGAAGTCTCGTAATACTTTTTATATTTTTTGAAAACATATCCGTCATTTGGTCGGCATCTTCTCTATTTTTTACCACATGGGGCGTAATGAGAAAAATGAGTTCCGTCTTGGCCATATCGTTGGTTCCGTTCTTAAAAAAATACCCCAAGATTGGAATATCCTTCAAGAAAGGTATACCGGAATCACTCACAGAGCGATTATAACGCATCATTCCACCAATAAAAATAGTTTGATTGTCCTGCACAACCAGTGATGTCGTCACCTTTCGGGTCAAAATGGAATAATTGCCCAACTCCTCATCCAGAGTGCCTTTTTCACTCACCTCCTGCGTAAGATCCAATTTTACAAGACCGCTGGAATTGATAGATGGGGTAACCCCCAGAAGAATACCGGTCTTTTTATATTGAACCGTATTGGTAACCCCGCCATTGGCATCCGTCACCGTACCTGTAACCGTTGGAACGTCCTCTCCAACTTCAATTTCAGCTTTTTTATTATCAACGGCAAGCACATTCGGTGTAGACAAAATATTCACCTTGGAATCCTTTCCAATGGCTGTGACAAGGCTCCTTAGTACATCAGATGAATTAAAAATACTGTAACTGAAACCAGAACTGGCTCCAAGACTTGTAGAAGCAGTTCTCAACGAGTCATTAATATCCAGAACACTGGTACCTGAGTAATCGCTGGCATTATTTTTCAAAAACCACTGAACACCATATTGTGTTGAATTTTCAAGGGTCACCTCAGCTACAATCACATTCAAAAGAACCTGTCTTGCCACAATATCAAGTTTTTCCAACACTTTTTTAATAATGACATAATCCTTACGGGCGGCCTTAAATACAATGGCATTGGTGATTTCATCTGGAATAATCTCAACATCTCCGGAAAGCTCCCCTGAAAAAGAGCTTGTCTGTTTTTCCGACACGTTTTTATTTGAAACCGGGTCTACAATTTTCTGCTGTTTTTCTTTATTTTTCTTTTCTCCATACACCTGTTTCAGAATATCAGCAAGCGCAACAGCAGAGCTATTCTCCACAAAATAAACAAAAACGTCCGTACTTGAATTGTCCCCCTGATCCAATATGGCTATCCAATTTTCCACCATGGGGATCACCTGAGGCCATTTAGTCAAAACAAGAATTCCATTAATAGTCGTCAATGGAATCAGATGGTAGCCACCATCGGACATTCCGGAACGTTTATAAAAACCCTTGGTGGTCAAAATATTGTCAATATCTTTTGCAATATCTTTTGCATCCCCCCTTTGCACCGGACAAATCTTCCATGAAATATCTTTAAAGAAAGGGACATCCATCAAGCCCAGCAAAGTGGCTATATTGTTTATATTCTCAGGAAGATCCGTGATAATGAGACTGTTGGTCGTCGCATCGGAAATAACAACTGCATTTTTGGATAAAATAGCTTTAATTCTTTTATACGCATCTCTAACATCAATATATTTCAACCGGATCATGCGGGTGACATCTCCGGCGGAATGCTCTGTTATATTATTAAAATAATCACTTGCACTGACGGCATCCCGTCGATCAATAATTTTTACAATACCGCCTGGACCCTGTACCACAGCAAGGCCGCTCATTTGCAAAACACTGTTCAACTTATTAATGATGTCTTTTTTTGTAAATTCTCCACTGATATGAAAAGAGACTTTCTTTCTTATGGAAGGGTCGACCATATAATCAATTTTAAAATTTTCAAATAGAACAATATCAAGCACTTCATGTAAATCCGCATTGTCAAAGGCAAACTCTGCGGTTACAACATCATCAGGAGTAGATGTTATCAGTGTGTTCTTCTGTTTTTTGTGAGTCAGCAATACGCCGGGATCCCGTTCTGAAGGAAGCACATACTCCATCTGCAAAGCGTCTGTTCCGGATTTTTCCAATTGACTCAATGAATTATCTTCAGCTTGTTCATATTCCTCCACCAAAGGAGATGGCAGAGAGGGAACCGTCTTCTTTATCTCGGGTGGCGCATTTGCTGCCGGCTGTAAGTCATATGATTGCTGGGGTAGCGTTGTCAATTTTGAGGAGCACCCAATAAGAATCAAACACAAGAATATCCCGAAAATTAACAGCCTGATATTAAATTTTTTAAAAATTGTCATTTTATAATTCCATTCTCCAAACATATGATCCCATACGATAATTCCGTCTTCTGCCCAAGGTCTATCCAAATAAGGATACCTCTGGGTGAAGGTCGGGGTTAAAATGCAGCGTTTGAACTCGGCTACCCATTTAAGCCAGGAGATTTTCAAAAATTTTTATGTGGATAATTAGCTTTTGACCTCTGAAGTTCAGGCTGCCAATACGCTTTATTTTAAGGCTGTCCCGCCTGATGGGTAGCCTAAAGAACAAAGGGAAGCACAAATTAAAACGTGCTAAACAGGATCAACAAAAAGAGTGCCGATACTTAAGGCCAACATTAACTGATCTTCTCCACGTTTTCTATTACGGGAAGCACGAATAGTCATTTTTTCAATTCTCATGACCTTCTCAAGCCCATCCAGATAAACAAGTAAATTGGATAAATCTTCAAGCTTGCACGCAAAGTTATAATCAACCACCCCGATAGTGTGTTTCCGCCACTTTTCAGGTCTACCCTCTTTATAGGATCTCAAAGCAATGTTGTGGCTCTCCCAGAATTTTTGCATAAGCGCCTGGGTTGAAGCGTTAACCTCTTGAACTGAATTCCCTGGAACCAGCAATTTTGCCAACTTTTCAAGCCTTTGTTGCTTGTCACTGCTGACCTGAACTGCGCGGTCCAACTTTTGTTTTTCAAACTGCAACATCTCCAAGGATGCGTGCAAGGTCGCATTCTCTGTGCGAAGATTCTCCTGATCCTGCATCAGAGGTGAATAGACAAACCGAAGCCAGATCAGAAAAACAAGAACGGCAACGATACTTCCCAAAACAAGATTTTTTATTCTTTTATCTGCAATTATCATGGTTTTTTGCCACCGCCATTGTCTATTCCCGTATCCAGTTGCACTCTGAATTTTTCTTTTCCGGCAGGGGTCCGGCTAACGCTTCCGTGCAACTTTACGGAACTAAAGATCGTTAAGGTTCTAATGGATTCAATCACTTTCAGTGCCTCTGAGGATTCACCGTTCATAGAGATTATTTCACCCCTGAAATTAAAATTTTCAAACCATGTCCCTTTGGGAACAACGCGTGCAATTTCATTAATACAGGTATTTAATGAAAGACGTTTATCCATAAAGTTTTCCACATCCTGTTGAAAGTTTTCTATTTTTTCCAGGGCAAGTAGGCCTTCAGCAAGCGGTTTCATTTTATTTTTAAGCACGTTTATCTGTTGGGTTAATATTTTATTTCCAAGAATAATTTCATTTCGATGTTCTTGAACCTTTTTATGGAAAAAAAAACCAACGGTGCTTAAAACAACGCAAAGCAAAAAAATCAGGGGAAAAGGGCGCAAAAGTTTTAACCGAGTGGGTGATCCATCAACCGCGACCTGTTGAAAACCGGCAAGAGCCGGAGCAAGGGCAATAACAGCTGAATTTTTAGCGGGGTTGGGCAGATGATTATATTTCGGGCAAGATTCAATGCTTGCAAAATCTACAACCTCCCGGGCAGAAAGAGAAGATGCCGTTATCAAATTTTGTTTTATGCCATCCTGGGTGTCCTCCGTTTTATTTTCTCCGTAAAAAAAAGAGTTCAGGGGGCCCTGATTATTATATAGAGCAAGCTCACAGTGGTTCCGGGTCGTTATCCAGACTCCTTTTTCCTCCCGGTGCCCATTCAACATGGCCCACGCACACCAGCCATGCGAGATGGGATAAAGCCCCCTCAGGTTCTTTTCATGGCCTGCACGTCTGATTACATCCAAAAAAGGGTCTATATCCTTTTTTATGGCATAATATATAAGGATATTTAATTCTTTTCGTGATAATTTATTGACATAAACATCAAAATAAATATCCTCTACGGGCACGTGAGAATAGAGGGCCATGCTGCTCTTAACAGAATCAACGGCATCTTCCACCGTCATATTCGAAAACAATATATTCCTTGAAAAAAATAAATCTCGAGGAAGTCCAAGATAAATATATCGTCTGGGAAATCGAGAGACTCTTTCTATGGTTTTTTCAAAATTTACAATAGTATCCCCAATATCAATCTGAAAGGCCTCTTTTACAATCGATTTCCCTCCCCAGGGGAACAAGGATTTCAGACGAAGACAATGAGCAACGTTATTATCAATAGCAATACCGACTGTTTCTCTAAAAATCAAGTTTATCCTCTTTGTCAACAGGCGTTAAAAAGGTGGTATACTTCTCAACCTTCACATATCTATTAGATTGTCTTTTTTCCATAAAAATTATCAACAGCATTTCCCTGTTTTGTCCTACAGGAAAGACCACCGTGATCCGGCGTGTCGTTTTGGGGAAAATGGTAAATTCATCAATAAAGGAAGTCTTTGGCTGTATCTCATTGCCACTTTGATCCACAGGCCCATCAGAATAATCCCCCCAGAACCGCTTCACAGCAACTCCCTTTACAAGAAGCAATTCCGTCAATGCTTTAAAATATCCGTTAGCGGGTTCGTACCCCGGTGAGAGATCGGAGTAATATTCCGCCTCTGCCCCCCCATTTCTGACAAGCGCATCTTTGTCCCTCCAATCAAGGAGGGCATCAGGAACATCACTTCCCTCATCAAAAAACTCCTCCCCATAAATTTTTTGAACCCTGTTGCGCACTTGAGCTTCAGAAGCGGTATTGATGTTAATTCTATTTTGTTCAGTTTCCACCCGTAACCTGAATTCTAAACCGTCAAAAACAAGGTGTATCCACTGGTCTGCTTCATAGGGGTAGTCCTGAAACATCCAATTTTCAACGGAAAAAAGCCCCACAATGGAATCAATCGCATTCCAGCGTCTCACCGTATCGTTAAAAAAAATAACACTGCCCGCCTTGGCCCTGTTATGGAGCAAATATTCACCGGTAAGGTAACCTGAAATCACCAGTATCCAGAGTACCATAATCAGCACACTCCCAGAATTGCTCCCATGTGCTTTCTTCAGTTGGTTTTTCACTTCCCACTCCCCACAGGAAAATACCACTCTTCAGGGGGAATCGTATCCTCGGAAAGATCTAATTTCAAATAAACTCCCGCTGGAACACCTGGTTTTTTCTTCTCCCATCTGTCATCCCAATTTCCGGTAGATAATGGTTGTACAAGCGGGCCATTGGCATATGACAAAGAAAATTGTTTTATATCATTCACTGTTCCAACAGGCAAATCTTCCCTGTCCCATTCATCGGAAAGCGGATTGAACTCATCAGACAAATCGACAAGGGATGTGATGAGTTGCCGATAAATATCCAACCGACCTGCACTGTCATCATAAACAAAAGTCAACCGATAAAGTCCCCCCTTGTTTGAAAAAACCTCCAATGTATGGGTGGAAAAAAAAGAAATTGAATGGGCGCTACCTTCAAAAAAAAGAGCCTCTTTTTTCTTCTCGGTTATAAATGACCGTTCACGTACAATGGACAACAATTGCTTACGCATCAATACCGGAACAGAAATTCTGGCCTGAAAAGTATCCCCTTCAGATTTACCTCTTTCCCATGCACCGATGAAAAGTTTTAACGAAAATGCCATAATCATGGTGACCATGGAAATGATCATCATGGCAACCAGTAATTCCAAAAGGGTGAATCCCTGGGACTTTCCATTAATTCTGGGAAGACAGGTCATGGCCTGACCCATTTAACAAACTGAAAAGAAATGGTTTGAGCTAAAGACCGGAACGGTGCCTCCAGATGAAGCGTTATACGATACATATTTGGCACTTCCACATTAAATGGTGCCTCTTCCCCATCTCCTTTTGCACCATCTATAAGGGTTACTATCAAAGGATTAATCTCAAATGAATAGGCCCACTCCCGTCCATATTCATCATCGTCAATCCTCCCCTTCACCACAGCCTGAGAGTTAATCAGGGAATCGAGCATTTTATAATCCATGAACAGATTATTTGCAATTCTGCCCGCCTGGAAATTTAATTCTGATTTCATGGAAATGCGGGAGGAAATAGAGAGATTTTCAAATAATGCCGAAAGCGAAAAACTCAATATCACAAGTGCCACCAGAACTTCCAGCAGGGTAAATCCAGCCTCATTTTGATGAATCATCCATGATCTCCACAACGCCTGTCAACATGTCAATTCGGAATTCATAAAGCGTGCGCTCCCCGGCAGAAAGCAGTAATTCACCACCTGTGGAACTGCCATCTGGAAAAAATGTAATCTGGTAAATATCATCTTCTGTACGTACAATCCCTTCCCCTTCCATGCGAATTGATTCGGGTATTTCAAGCAGTAGTTCTGTATTTTCAATCCAGCACTTTCTTTCTGAGGCCATGATGTTAAATACCGATGTATCACCTTGAACAAGCGCCCGCTGTCTTGTTTTTTTGCACATTGAAATCATTTTTTCTGCAAAAACCCTGTTATCATGGCTATCTTGATTCTTTCCAAGATTAACATAAATCATGGTACTGGAAATCCCTATAATCAACATGACTACCAGAATTTCAATCAGGGTAAACCCCTTAGAAATTAATTTCATTGATACCAAAAATTGTGGACAACATTGAGACAACAATTCCTCCAATAATGACTGACATACCCAGTATGGCAACCGGTTCCATCAGTGCCAGTAAATTTTTTATTCGAGACTGATTTTTGATATCAAGGTCATTGGCTGCGGCTTCCAGCATTTCTCCAAGACGACCACTTTCCTCCCCCAGAGCTGCCATCTGAACCACCATGGGAGGAAACATCTTCTTTTCTTTCATCAGGCGACTGATTCTTTCCCCCTGCCTTACCTGGTCTGCTATATATTCAATATTATCCTTAAAAATTTTATTATTTAAAATCTCCTTAACGATGTGCAAGGCTTTCAAAATGGGCACATCACTCTGGATAAGCGTTCCAAGCGTCCTTGCAAAAAGAGCCACCTGAATATCTACTATCAGACGTCCAAGCAACGGACTTTTGATCACCCATCTGTCAATAAATGCCTTGCCCGACACGGTGCGGCTCAATCGCCATATCAGCATCACTCCCAAAAGACAACCACTGACCAAAAGTTGCCACCACTGCTGAAGGAAAAGACTTAAATACACCAGAACCCTTGTAGACAAGGGCATCTTCTGACCAAGATCATTAAAGATGCCCGCAAATCTGGGAACGACAAACCCCATGATAATAAAAACAGATACAATACCCACAAAAAGCAAAATTGCTGGATAAATTGACGTGGAAATAATATACCTGCGAATCTCTTCAGATCGTTCAAGAAAGCCTGCAAGTCGTGTCAAAACCGAAGACAGAACGCCCCCTTCTTCCCCCACCCGAACCATATTAATGTAAAGCGGACTAAAATCTGCAGGCATGGTGGCCATGGCTTTAGATAAACCCGCACCCTCCCGGACTAATTTTTTCATGTCCCCCACAAGCGTCTCAATTCCTTTTTCTTCCGCTGAAGATTCAATAATCCCAAGTGCTCTGTCCATTGGAATATCTGCTTTGAGCAAATGAGCCAGATCTTTGGTAAATTGCATCAACTGTGCCTGCTTTAAAATGCGAGCTCGCCGGTGCGGAATTTTGAACAAAAAAGATAGGGGGCCTGGCCTGTCTTCCAACCAACGAATCAGTATCACTCCATTATTTTGAAGTGTGCTCAACACCGCTTCCCTGTCAATGGCTTCGGAGGATTCAATTTTTCTTTTCCCCAGACTATCCATAATTTCATAACGAAAAAGTGGCATCAGCGGATAACCCTCAGCAATTCTGCGTAGGTGGTTATCCCTTGAAAAACCTTTCCAAGACCGTTTTGTTTCAGGGTTTCCATTCCATTATTGATGGAATTTTCCAAAAGAATACGGCGCTCGGAACCCCGTGCCACAAGGCTCTGCATGTTTTCATCCAGGACCATCAATTCAAAAATCCCCACCCTTCCCCGGTATCCCGTGTTGCCGCATTCCGGACATCCCCTGCCGACCCAGACGTTTCTTTTTAAATCCTCCGGGGGCATGTCAAAGATCAATGCCATGGATTCGATCTGCTGATCAGAAAACGTGACTTCATCCTTACAATCCGGGCATATTCGTCGCACCAGTCTCTGGGAAAGCACACCAGCAAGGCAGGATGAAATCAGATAGCGCTCCACACCCATGTCTTCCAGCCGTGTGATGGCTCCCACGGCATCATTGGTATGCAGCGTAGAAAAAATCATATGCCCGGTTAATGCGGCTTGTACGGCAATTTCAGCGGTTTCTGTATCTCGAATCTCCCCCACCAGCATGACATCCGGGTCATGGCGCAGGAAAGATCTCAACACATTGGCATAGGTCAGGCCGATATTATTTCTCACCTGAACCTGATTCACGCCATCCAGCTGATATTCCACAGGATCTTCAATGGTTACAATTTTTTTATCTGAAGAGTTGATCTCCCCCAATGCATTATAAAGGGTAGTGGTCTTACCCGAACCGGTGGGGCCGGTCACCAGAAAAATACCATATGGCATGGAAATAATTTTTCTAAATTTTTCCACAAATGCATCAGAAAACCCCAATCCTGAAAGCTGAAATCGAATATTTTCCTGCTGAAGCAATCTTAAGACAAGACTTTCCCCATAATGGACCGGAATGGCGGACACACGCATATCAAGTTCAGTTTTTCCAAGCTTGATCTTTATTCTGCCATCCTGGGGCAGCCTGCGTTCCGCAATATCCATTGTGGCCATCAGCTTGATCCTGGATGTAATCGCCGCCTTAAGCCGATTGGCTATCACTTCCATATCATGGAGTACACCGTCCACCCGATACCGCACCACAACATTATTTTTCCGGGGTTCAATATGAATATCCGATGCGTCCATATCATTTGCCCGACTGATCAAATGATTTACCAGCCGTATTACAGGGGCCTCGGAAGCCATATCCCGAAGCTGTTCCGGATCATCCCACAGTTGATCACTATCCATGTAATCAAGGCCGTCATCACCGGGTTTATCACTTCTGTCGGCATCTGCCTCATACCATCGATATATCACCTGCCGGATAAGTTCCGGTTCCGCTTTATAAATTTTATGAGACCTGAAACAGGCTGTGCGCAATGCCTCCAATGTGCTAAAATCCATAGGATCGGCTATGACAACCTGCAATTCATCGCCATTATCACTAATGGGCAGCACCAGAAAACGCTTCATGAAGCTTACCTGTAAAATCAGTTCCGCCGGGGGTGCATCAGGAATCCGGGACTCATCAATTTCTGTGACCGTGGGGACCATCTATACCTGCTTTGGCTTAATCATTATATTAATTCCAGCTCTCCACATCCCGATCATTTTTTTCCCCCCCTTCCTGGCCATCTTGTCCATGACTGATAATGTCGTAGGAGCCATGTTCTCCAGGGGATACATATATATAGGGATTCCCCCAGGGATCTGGCGGTACATCCTTTGGCAGATAGGGCCCCAGCCATCTTTTCAGACTGGATGGTTCCTCACGAAGTGAAATCAACCCCTCTTCTGTTGTGGGATAACGGCCCACATCAAGTCGAAAACTGTCAAGAGCGGCACCAAGCATCTCTATCTGTGTCTTTGCCGTACGAAATCTTGCCTGATCAATTTTTCCGAAAAATTTGGGGGCAACCAGCGCTGAAAGCAGCCCCAGAATTATAATGACCACCATAATCTCTATAAGCGTAAATCCTCGTTCTCTTTTATATTCCTCATGTTCATTATTCATTTTTTTTAATATCCTAAAGTATATTTATAGAAAAACGGCAAGAACACCTCTGAGTCTTTAGTTCAGGGGTGTTGATACCTGAATACCTGATATTCTATGATCACTTATCATTACAAAACAAATTTGTACACATCAAACCAAAAATCAACAGGCTCATCAATAGCTTTGCAGCAGGTCAGATGCAACCCATCGCTCCGGAAAAGCGCGTATCCAGTGCTCAAGAAATACATACACAGGCATCAAAGATGCAACCGGATCATGGGGGTCCGGCTCAAAGGGAGGCATACACACCGTATGATAGGTCTCTCCGGGTCCGGAAAGAGTCATATACCCCCCTAAAAGACTCCCGGTCTTGACTGCCATATGCCAGGCACTCAGGGGAAGCCTGAATTTTTTCCCCATGAAATCAATATACAAAGAAGAACGACTACCGCACACATCCCCCATTAACACCACCATCTCGCCCTGATGAAGCCGCTCATAGAAAAATGCCTTCTCCGCTTCATAAAAAGGCATCCGACCGTTCATTAACCGTTCCATATTTTGGTATTTGATCCTAAAAAACTCACGAACCTCAGGGGCAATCCGGGGGTCCACAATACCAGAGGTGTTGATGCAATGCACTTTTAAGCCTTTCATGCCCATGAGCACCATCCCCATACAAAAGCTGTCAAAATGGGCGGAAACCATCACAACCCCCTTTTTTTCCCGGCCAAGGCAAAGGAAATCTTCCAGGTGATCCATGTGGCAGCGTGGGGCTATGAGGCTCATTGTTTTTTCGTGACGGTACAGACATGCCTGCCACTCTTCAACGGCGTTGTTCATAAAACGCCTCAGTACCCGGCAACGGGGTGATCCCGATGAGAACATGGCCATAAAGTCCATGGCCCGATTCCGAATGTAGGGATAACCAAGGGTATTGGAACGCCAGTCATAATCCATCACAAAGCAGATCATCCCCCGCAACAAAGATATACGCCGTCCCCAGCAAAGGGGGAGGCGGGCCACAAAGGGAATGAGAACGCCATAGTCCCATTCTTGCAAAAGCCTGTTGATTTTTATCAAGTTCACAACTAATTCTCCTTCCTTATCAATGCCACGGGCAGATGGTATTCCGGCCCCGGCCTGCCCACAACGAAGCATGAAAGAATATTAGACACGTCTACTCTTTCATATAAACGGTCATGTCCTGCCAGACACAACGAATATTGGGTCGTAGACGCGGAGCCAAATGATATCATGCCGCCCCCTCCGACGGGCAATGGGCCCGGCCCGGGACTGTTAGACAGCCCAATTGGCCGGTTCCTATTACCCATCGGAGG
>Ga0208900_1000459_pt1 | contig 25523 bp, 21 predicted proteins | sample AntAceMetag02UKK_FD_184763 | JGI IMG/M metagenome (GOLD analysis project Ga0208900, IMG submission 184763) | Saline lake microbial communities from Ace Lake, Antarctica - Antarctic Ace Lake Metagenome 02UKK (SPAdes) (version 2) | ecosystem: Environmental > Aquatic > Non-marine Saline and... | reverse complement strand
CTGCAAAAAGCCTTTCAGGTTTTTGTGGATAAAAAAGTCGTACTTGTTTTTGCGTGTGTAGTGGTGTAGTTTTTTAAGTAAAAGGGCTTTGTCGTCCTTGTCGGTTTCCCAGAGTTTCACCAAATAAATTTTTCCCCCATATTTATTTTTTAAATCTTCGTAAGCTCTTTCGTTTAGTATATCCTGTTTGTTATTGCCTTTAAAGGTTTTCTTTTCTTCACCTGTCAATGGCCTGTATTCAAAAAAGAAGTTTGTTTCTATTTCTCCAATTTCAGCTTCTTTTTCGGAAAGGATAAAATAATTGGCTTCATCTGCTTTTACATTGCCTTGTTCAACTTGCGCAGAAGTAAGTTTAAAATTAACCACTACATCATCAGTCTGGGTAGGGATTTTAAAAGCATACTGCTGGAATGTTTCGGATGACTTGATGTAATACTGGTCGTGGTTGGCCCAATAAAAATGAGTTTCCTCCCCATTGTAAGGCACCATGTATTTCTCATTTTTCCCAAAACGGCGTTTACTAATAAAGTCGCCTTTGTCATAATATCGTGAAAAGAAAAGTGCAAGGTGGTTGTAAATCTGGTTTTCTGTTCCTTCTGCAACTCGGGCTTCATCAACAAGGGTTTTTACTCTTCGGTATTCTGCTACCTTTGAGCCAGCCATTTTTTCGCCAATTTTCTTCTCTTCTTCTGTTGCAATAATCCAGCCCTGAATAAATTCATCCTTTTCTATATCCTTAAGTTGCTGGACTGCCTTTTTACTTTCTTCGCTTGTGAGTGTTTGTAATTGTACCTTTACCTTGTCAACAAGAAGCTTATCGATAAAATCCTTTATCTCTTTCCGTTTGTAATGCAATATTTTATACACACCAAAATCCAAATCCTGTGAATCAAACTGGAACAATTCATTCAGGAAGCTTTTTAATTGTTCGAGGGCTGAATTATTGTTTGCCATATTTATTTCTGGTTTTTAATCTCAATTAGTAAATCTTTCACTTCAACATCCAGTATTTTTGCAATCTTGTAAAGCAGTTCAAGTCGTTGCTGTTGTCGGTTTTGCACATAAGCATTAACCATATCGTAACTTTTACCCAATTTGTCAGATAACCAGGTTTGCTTTATCCCTTTCTCATTAAGTACTTCTTTAATTCTGTTCATTTTTTTGAAATACCTTTTCATTTCTGCAAAAAGCAGCTATTTTGTAAATGTTGGTTATGAATGAGATTGTACAATTTGCAAATGTACTGATTTTGGGTTGAGCTTTTTGTGGCAAAAAACCTAGCTTTTTTTTTATCCCAATTTTTTTCCACCCGATTTTAACTAAGCGTTGCTACGTGGGTCTGTGGCTGGTTTTATCCAAAACCCAAAAATATGACATATTTTGCCCACATGTGCTTTTAGGCAAAATAATTTTACTCCGCCCTTAAACTGTCGATAGGTAATTTCTTAAGCGCACTCCTCGCAGGAAAATAAATCCAGGCCAGGCCACTGATGAAAATGATAAGCAGGATAATGAGGATGAGTGGGGTGTTCATCACAAAGGCAGGACTGAGCAAGGAAGGTAAAATACCGATGATGGCAGCCGAAACTCCTACAACGATTCCACAAAGCAGCAGGAAGAGGTTTTCTGAAACGATGAGCTGTATTACCAGCTTTTTTCTGAACCCAAGGGCGAGCAGCAGGGCAAGCTCACGTTTCCTTTCGAGCATATTCCGCAGGAGTAAAATACCCAGGCCAAGTGTGCCAATCAAAACGCCCAAACCACCAAGGGCCATAAAAACTGCGAGGTAGGTATTGGTTACTGAATTGAATTCGGCAAGCCTGGCAGAGGTGGAACTGATCTCTATGCCAAAATCGGTAAACCGGGATTGAAGAATTTCCTTCAAGTGATTATCATTCTGGTCACCAGCATCAGCCAGCATAATTTTTGAACCGCTTACTGATGGATAGTTCTCCCTGAAAATCTCATCAGCAATCAAGAGGTTTCCCTGGAAAATTGAATTGTTTAATCCACCGGCAAGCAGCAGCTTTATTTCTTCTCCTTTTTCATTGAGGTAAGTCAATGTATCGCCCACTTCTTTCATCAGCCCCCATGTAATTACAGTTTGATCGGCAAAAGCAGGGATGATGCCTTCGGAGCTAATTTCTTCAAGTTCCAACCAGGGATGGTCGGGGTCAATTCCGTCAATTAAATTAGCAAATGAAAATGATCCGCGCTCATCAAGCTTCCCAGCATCGATCCCTAAAATTTGTGGGCGGCCCACCTGGTTAAGGTTGAGGCAACTTGCATCATCACCATCTAAAACATGAAATTGCATAAAGTCAATTTTCCCTGAAATCCCATCGCTCTCCAGTCCATACTTTTCCTGCCCAGTAGATGAATTCAGGTTGTAAATTACCGGGGCAACCGTTTCAATCCAATAGCTAAATCCACCGGTTCCCGAACTTCGCCTGGTATCGGCACCATAAAATGTTTTTTGATTGGCCCCGGTGATAACGATGGTAAAAACACCAAGCGCCAATAAAGAAATTGCGGTGATACTCCTGGCCCGGTTCCTTGAAACATTTTTTAAAGCCAGGCCGAAGCCAGTCATGCCAGAATGATTAGCAACACCATCTAACTTAATCAATATTCTGTAAACAAAGGCAAGGCTGGCAACCAGAAACAATCCACCCGCCGTCAAGAACATTCCGGAATTTCCGGTGTCCGAACTTTGTAAGGTGTAAATAACTATTGCAAGTGCTGCTGTAAGCCCGATAAAAATGAGCAGCAGGTTTAAAAAGTGTTTGGATTTGACATTCTTTAATGTGGTGATACCCGAATCCTTGATCAGTCCGATAAGTGGTTGTTTCAACATATTGCGGGTAATGAACAGCATCACCAGGGCAGCAATAACAATTCCACTCACCGCGCCGATTATCAATGTTTGAGGGAGAATAAAAACATCGATCATGTTGGTGCGCACTACATCTTGCCAAACAGAATTCAGCCCGGCCATAATTACATAATTGTAAAGTATGCCCACAAATGCGCCTGTAACACTGCCTAGCACCACCACAAGCGATGCTTCAGCTATTCTGAACCCGGCAATTTGCCAGTTCCTGAAACCGATAGCGGCCAAAATACCAGCCTCCTTTTTCCTTGATTCCATGCTTAAAGCGAACAACATCATGGTTAACAATACTCCTGCGGCAATTACAAAAAAACTCAGGCTTAAAAACAGTTCACCAAAATCGACAGCATTGCTTGTAGCTGCGAGACCGTCGCAATAAACCGGTGTAAACTGCAATCCTAATCCAATAGGTTTTAATTGACTGATCAGCCTCTTTTCGAGTTCATCCGGTGATATGTCCCTTTCATCAAAGCGGAAGGTTGTATAATTACCAAATACATTCGCCCAGATTTGCTCCCCCATTTCCCTCGAAATATAAGCCTTGGGGGCGCCTTTGTAGTCGTCCCAGTAACGTTCATCTTTTTTTCTGATCCGGTCAAGGTCAATCGGAACACCGGTTTCCCAATCGCGACAACTGCCAGCATCTGCCAGGCCGGGAAATTGCGGCATCAGGGATTCATCACCTGAAATGCTTTTCATCGAGAGAATTTCTCTGACCACAAATTGGGTCGATTTTTCTTCCAATTGCCGGAATGGCCCAATCGTAAAATAGTCCAGTGTTATGGTGTCACCCTTATCAATATTCAGATCTTTGGCCAACCATTCATTTACATCGATTTGATCGTTATTAAGCTTTGAAATACCGTGTGATTTACTGCTGGCTGTAACAAAGGAATAAGGGCATGTCTTCTTATTAACCTGGATACCGTTGACCAGATAGGTAAGAATAGGCTCGGATTTTATATTCAGATCACTAAGGGTGTTTGCGATGTATTGATCGATGAAAATCCGGTTGGAAACCAGATCGTAGTTTCCTGACCCATCAATTTCATTGAACTGAAGCCCTGCATCTTCGATTTGCCAAACACGCGAAAACTCCTGATTAATTTCTGAAATTTGATTACCATTTCCATTCAATAAAACAACATTTGCCAATCCTTCCAGCTCGAGCTTTTGGGCAAGTTGCTGTCTGCTGACAAAAATATTGTAGGGTGCCGCCTGGTTGGTCCTCAGGCTAAACCTGCTCAAATGATCCTTGTCGGCGATGTGTTTAACCGTGAGCCTCCATCCAACGGTAGATTGTACATCCTCCGCAAAGGGTGCATTTAGGGGAATTACAGATGTTTCGCTGAGCCGGAGCAAAAACTCATCACCTACTTCCAGGTTAAGTTTGTCGGCAACATTTGCACTGATGATTGCTTCATCTAAAAGAAGATGCGGCATTTCGATGTCAGAAAGTTTCCAAAAGCCTTCGTCAATCCCAATCACCCTTGCTTGGTTAACAGTTGCGCTAGTATTTGGATTTCTCGCAATTCCGTCAACCGCTAGCAAAGCAGCGGCTGAATAAACCTCAGCATTTGCTAAATCATTTGCAAGTTCAGCACGAACAAAACGGTCGCCAGTTTGTAAAGCATAACGGGTATTTCCCAATCGGAGATCCACAAGTTGCCTCAGGCTATATTGCACAGAATCGCCAATAATCAGGGCACCCGTGAGAACTGCTGTAGAAATGAGTGTACCGGCAAACAGGGCCAGGTGCTGCCGTCTGAAATGCCAAAAACTTTTTATAACTAATTTGAAAAATGACATGAATTTCCAGTTCTATATTGTAATTGTCATAGTGTTATTATTCTGCTTCTAAAATCTAAATATCAAAACTCAAAAACCAAAATACAAATAAATCTCAATCTCAAAAATCCAATAATTAAAACCACTATTATACTTCTAGTAGGAGGATTTTGTGAATTGATTTTTGTGGTTTATTTGTCATTTTGCCATGGGCATAACTATGTTAGAAAATTGTTTTTTGGTGCTTTATCTAAAAAACTCGACTTTCTATACAGGTTAAAAATTATATGAGTTTGCCATTATCCAATTTGTAAACCTGTTTCATTTTACCGGCCAATAGTTCCGAATGGGTAACCAGCACCATCGCAATATCAAAGTCATTATTGATTTTCACCAGTAACTCGCCCATGACTTCCGCCGAATCTCCGTCGAGAGAGCCGGTGGGTTCGTCGGCAAGTAAAATATCAGGTTCATTGATCAGGGCCCTGACCAGTGCGGTCCTTTGACACTCCCCAACAGATAACTGTCCGGGTTTTTGAGTGAGTTTATCAGCCAAGCCAACGCTGTCGAGTAAATCTCTGGCACGTGACGCAGCGGCTTTACGTTGTCTTTTGTCAGTATTTGGAATTGTTGGAATCAATACATTCTCCATTAAAGTGAGTTGAGGCAGCAGGTGGTGCAACTGAAAAACAAAACCAATTTCCTGGTTTCTGAGGTCTGCCAGTTGTCTATCATTCAAGCCTGAAACATCCTGGCCATCGATACCCACCCTACCGCTTGTAGGTTTGTCGAGGGTGCCGATGATATTTAATAAAGTGCTCTTGCCGGAGCCGGACGGCCCGACGATGGCAATGGCATCGCCTGAAACAATATTGAGAGAGATATCCTTCAATACTTCCCGTCGAATTTGTGATCCGGGAATTTCAAAGTGCTTTGTTATGTTTTGGAGTTGTATTTTCATTCTTATTATTATTTTGACCTGCAAAAAGTTAAAATTATGAATCCCTGCCTGCGGCAAGGCAGGCTCTACGAGGATTATGTTTATCTACTGCTCGTCATTGTTACAATTATGCAGCCTCTACGAGGTTCTTCATCATAATCCATTCAATTATTGTCCTCACTACTGGTAAAGTAATACAATCCAAATGCCAGTAGGGCAATTCATAATTGTAACCAGCGACATCACCAAAATCCCTTCAACATCTTAGATGTTGCATAAATCACAGCAAGATTTTAAACCCCCAGCACCAGATTAGCATCGATATTCAGTTTTTTGCTAATGGTTCGAGCTACTTTTAAAGTGGGTTCACTTTTACCATTTAGATACTCGCTAATCCTTGATGGACTAACATTTAACAGCTGTGAAAGTTTGATTTGCGTGAGTCCCATTTCGAACATCCTTAGCTTAATTACCTCGACCAGGGTTGGTGATTCAACAGGAAAATACTTTTCCTCATAATCGGCTGTCAATTCAGATAACAAATCAAGTTCAACAAAATCCTTATCATTTGCTGGCGTATCATTATCAACCACTTGCAAAAGTTCTTCTATCCTTTTACACGTTACTTCGTATTGCATTTTATTTTTTATTGCTCCCATAAATCAAATATTTGAACAATCTATCTTTTCATATTGTGAATGCGTACCTATAAACCTGATGTAAACTTTCATGGATGCAAAAATGATAATTGCAACAAGTCTATACGTATTGCCTTTTATATTAAAAACAAATCGATTATTGCCGACACTATCTACGCTATTGAAAGCATTTTTAACATCTGCAAAACAGGACCATTTACATTGCCCTACTTTCGTGTACCACTCTCTTAGTGCTATGTCAGCATCTAGATAATTTGCTGTAAATTCTCGAATCCTTGCAAAGGTTATAACCCTCATTCAATCAAATTTGTTACAAATTTAGAAACATTATTTTGAATTACAAATGTTTTTATCTATATTTCTTAAACTATCCCCTCATAAACCTTCACGATTTTACCAGTGAGCTTGCTCAGGTGAAAATCCCCTTTCACAGCTTCCAGTCCATTTTTACTCATCTTTTGAATTAGGCCCGGATTGGCAAAAACTTCAGCCCATTTCTTTGCCAGGGCATTGGCATCATTGGGTTCGAAAACCACCCCGCCGCCGGTGGCTTCAATGATTTCGGGGAAGGCCCCAACAGCAGGTTGCACCAATGGAATACCTGATGCCAGTGCTTCGAGCTGAAACAAACCAAATGCTTCTCCTTTCACCACAGGAACCGTCAGTACGGTCAGCCCATCAAAGAAAGCACCCAGTTCTTCTTTCCTAAAATCTTCTATAAATTCGATGTCATCAGCACAGTTGTTTTGCTTTAGCTTTTTGAGTTGTTTATTGATAAACTTTTTATCATCGTCGGTTTTACCTCCTGTAACTTTCAACTTAGCATCGGTAAACTGCGACTCGGTTTTCAATTTGATAAATGCATCGATAAGTATTTCAAAACCATTTTCTTCATTCCTTCGCGAAAGATATCCGATGGTTGGTGGATTTAGTGATGGTTCAAAAACCTTGTATGTTTCAGGATCAATTCCAACGTGAATGGTATGAATCTTTTCATCAGGAATCTGCATTTTCTCTTTCATGAGTTTTGCGAAATAATCACTTACTGCCACAAATGCCGCAACATCCTTTGCTTTATCGGCCACCAACTGCCACAATTTGGGTTTATAATCTTCGCTCATGGCATCTATCCAAACATCTTCATCCTGCAAGGAGCAAACTACCGGAATTCCCAAATCGGTTTTGATTTTATGGGCCAAACCCATTAACAAGGCATTTGAAAGGTGGACCACGTCCGGTTTTTCGTGATCCCTCAGGTAGTCGATCAATTGCTGAAGTTCTTCCTGCTGATAACCTTCGTGGCCTTTGAGCATTGAGATGGTCATTTCTTCGAGGCCTTCTGCCCGTGTTGAACCGGCTTTTTTTGCAGCATATTTTAAAACAGGAGAGGAGTCAAACATTCTATTCATCCACTTGGGCATCCTTCGCAGGAAACTGAAATTCTGCTTCAGGTAAATATTTACAGCTCCGTAAAATACTGGGATTCCATCTTCACTATTACAATCTTCGGCAAATAGTGGTAAGTAGATTGGGAGAGTATGGGCTTCGTGTCCTACGTCTTTCAGGGATTTTGTGAAGCCGCTATCGCGCAAGCAATTTCCGCAATAGAATGTTCCGCCAAATCCGGGGACGATGTTGATAATCTTCATAATTTCATCTTAAAAATATTTATAATCAAATACAAGCTAATTATAGACCTCTCAGTCGCAAACTCCTTCGAGGTGACAAAGGTTAGTTATTGTGGTTGGGACTGGGGCTGAAATCGCTTCGCGATTTCAGCCCCAGTCCCCCTTACCCACTTTAACAATCTCATTTCGACCAAAGGGAGAAATCTATTTTCTTAATGCAATAATTATAGATTCAAACTAATCTTCACTTTTTCCAAAAGCATAAACCCGTCCGTCCTTTGCGGCAACCACAATTAAGTCTTCAGTTATTGCCGGGGTGCTGTTGACGGGGCTTCCAATTTCATAAACCCATTTTTGAGCACCAGTGTTCAAATCAAGGATATAAATTCTTCCATCCCCGGAACCAAATACAACTGACTTTTTGGCGATTACCGGCGAACTTTCTATTTTCCCAAGGGTAAGAAACTTCCACAAAACCTTACCACTTTTGCTGTCGAAACAATAGACATTTTTATCACGGGTCCCAATTATTACCTTCCCTCCATAAACTGCAGGCGAGCCAACAATCTCCCCGGCTTCGTCAAATGTCCAGGCAATATTTTTCTCCTTTAAATCAACAGCATAAAACTTTCCGTCGTAATCACCAACAAAGGCCATATCATCAATCATTGCAGCCGATGCTGCCACATAGCTCCCTATCTCAATCTTTTCGATAAATTTACCATCAATCACATTTACCAAATGTAAGTTCCCGTCACAACCACCAAATATGGCAACCTTTCCATCTGTTGCCGGCGCCCCATTGATGTAGTTATCCGATTCATATTTCCAGACAGAATCACCATTTTGGGCATCCACAGCATGAAGAAAATAATCGTAGCTGCCAAAGATGATGTGTTTAGATTCTTCATCCTCAGAATTCACCCATCCTGCCGAACCAGAGATTTGACCATCGGTATAATACTTCCACTTTAATTTACCGGTTTCGGCATCAAGTGCAAACATAAATCCTTCAAGAGAACCGACGTAAATAGTATTGTCCAAATACAGCGGAGGTGCTTCGATGGAAGTTTCTGCATTGAATTTCCACTTTAAATCTCCAGATTCAGAAATCGCGTAAACATAGCCATCGTCAGAACCAATGTAAATAGTTTCGTTACAAACGATTGGGGACGATTTAATGGCATCGCCGGTTTTGAATGACCACAATAGTTTTGGGGATTCCGGAAGTTCAATATCCGTAGTTCCGTTTAACTGAGGATTTCCACGGAAGGAGGGCCAGCAATTGGCATCCTGAGCAAGTAAGCCTTGAACAGCAAACTGCAATAAGGTAAAGATTAACCCTATTTTAATGATTGGTTTCATATTGTTTCTACTTTCTTAGAAATTGCCCCGGTGGGGCAGGATTCGGCGCACAAAATGGCAGCCTTTGTAAATGCTTTCCCCAGGGTTTCATTAAAAGGAATGTCAATACGGACATCAAAACCCCGCCCGACAAAGGCCAAACCAACCAGCTCTTTTTCTGCTTTTACAATATCAACACACAAGCCACACTTGATGCACTTTTCCTGTTCATAAACGATGAGATTGTGGTTAAATTCTTTTTTGATAGATTTTCGATCTCCACTCAAGTATGTTCGCCGGTCGATCTTGTATTCATCGGCATATTGTCGAAGTTTGCAAGTCACAGGTTTGCGACAATCACAGTGCATACAACGTTTCGCTTCATGCCTGGCTTCCTCTGCTGAAAACCCATCAAGTAGTCCTTGCTCAGGTATCAGTCTGCTATTTCCTGAAGCTTCCTTTAAATATTCCTGCTGCTCTTCGGGCTTAAGCTTGCCAAATTTTGAATTAAATTTTTTAGAGGCCTTCTCCGGCTTAATGCCATTGAGAAATTGATTTACCGATCGAGCTGCGGCCTTACCCTGTGCCAGGGCTTTTACAGCCATTTTCTGCTTTCGCAGAATGCTGCCACAGGCGAAAATTCCTGATCGATCAGTTTCAAAAGTTTCGGAGTTGGCAATAAGTTCGGACTGTTGATAATCCAATCCCAGAGCTTCGAGTTCATTTTTCTCTATATCACCTACGGCAAGCACTATGGCATCATACTTTTGTTGAAGTTCATTTTCAATTAAGCCTATATCGATGGATTTTCCTAAGCTAAATTCAACTCCATAACTTTTGATGAAATCAACTTCGGAGTTGAGGACTTCAGCAGGTAATATATCTGTTGGAACTTGCAGCAAACTTCCTCCGGCCTTTTCCTCTTTATCAAAAACCACACATTGATGGCCATTTTTGGTGAGATGAAATGCACAGGCCAGCCCGGCAGGCCCAGCACCAATAATCGCTACTTTTTTGCAGGAAGGTTGCTCTTTTGGGGGAAACCAGGTTTGTCCACTTTTTAAATCCCCTGCCGCCACAAACTTTTTCAGTTGGCAGATTGAAACTGCTTCGTCTATTGGTGCCCTTCGGCAAACTTTCTCGCAGGGAGCAGGGCATACATAGCCAAGAATTAAGGGAAGGGCAATTTCCTCTTTCGCAATTCTTAGTGCCTCATCAAATTTACCATCAGCAATCAGGCGGTTCATTTTTGGAATATCCATAAAAGCTGGACAAGCTACCCGGCAAGGAGCTTCACAATCACCAACATGATCGCTCATCAGCAACTCGAGGGCATCCTTTCGTGCTTCATGAATTTCCTCATCCATTGTAATAATATGCATTCCCTCAGTTGCAGCGACGGCACAGGAAGGAAACAACTTTTCCGTGAAATTATCCTTCACAAGGCAAATCATACAAGACGGATGGTTGGAGTAGCCCTTCTTGTAGCACATCGAAGGGATTTCAAAGCCAGCCAATTTCGCAGCTTCCATCACTGTGGCGCCGTCTTTGACTTCAATTTGGGTATTATTTATTTTTAATTTCAGCATAAATGGCATTTGGTTTCCATAAGCATACATCACCTTGTAAACTTGCTTTCAGTATCACAATTTTATGAATCCTCTACGAGGATTTTGGCGATATACGAATTATGGTTATTACAAATATGTAACCTCTACGAGGTTTATCATTAGGGTTTTATTTTATTTCATCCAAAAACAATCTATTCTCAAATTTACGAATCTTCTTCAAGGATTTAGTTTGTGCACGAGTCATTGTTTTTTCAAATATGTAACTTTGCCTCGTGGCAAGGCAAGCTCTACACTGTTTATTATTAGACTTTTTTGTTGGATAATTTTCCTTAATGTCATATTCATGTGATATTATTGAAATGCCAGTAGGGCATTCATAATTGTAACAATCAGCAATACTCAACAACACAGTCAACATCGTAGATGTTGCATAATTTCTTCTTCATTTCATCTGTACCCATCTTCAAATTCACTCATCATCACATTTCCAAATTAGCTCATCTTGTTATCACAGCATTTATTGGACAAATTTGTTTACATGCATCACATTTAATACATTTCTCCGTATCAATCTCATGCTTCTTCCAGGGCCTGATTTCAATAGCATCCACGGGGCATTGCTGGGCGCATTTGGTGCAGCCATTACAATCGCTGGTAATTTCGTAAGTTACCAGATCCTTGCACTTTCCTGTTGGGCAACGGCCATTAATGTGTTCGTTGTATTCCCATTTAAAATGATGCAAGGTTGAAAGTACTGGGTTTGGTGCTGATTTGCCCAGTCCACACAGGCTGCCCTTTTTGGTAGAATTTGCAAGTTTTTCGAGTAAGTGAATATCCTCATGTTTACCTTTACCGCTGCAAATTCTGTTCAGGATATCCAACATCTTTTTAGTGCCGATGCGGCAAAATGTACATTTCCCACAGGATTGATCCTGGGTGAAAGAAAGGAAATACCTGGCGATATCCACCATGCAATCATCCTCATCAAGTACCACCAAGCCGCCCGAACCCATCATGCTTCCAGCTTCGTTCAATGAGCCGAAGTCGATGGGCGTGTCAATCATTGAAGCAGGGATGCATCCGCCTGATGGACCACCGATTTGAACAGCCTTCAGTTTTTTACCGTTGGCAATGCCCCCACCAATTTCTTCAACAATGGTGCGAATAGTGATGCCCATGGGCACTTCAATCAATCCGCCCAGGTTTATTTTTCCGGCCAGTGCAAATACTTTTGTCCCCTTGCTATTTTCAGAACCTGTTTTGTTAAAGGCCTCGGCACCATGGCGCATTATCCAAGACACTAATGAAAAAGTTTCGGTATTGTTGATGAGTGTTGGTTTTCCCCAGAGCCCCTGTTTTGCCGGGTAAGGTGGCCGCATAGATGGCATCCCACGCTTGCCCTCAACCGAAGCAATCAGTGCTGTTTCCTCACCACACACAAAAGCTCCTGCACCTTCAAAAATCTTCAATTTCAAACTGAAATCGCTGCCAAAGTAAAATTGCCCGAGAATGTCTTCTTTCTCCAACAACTTAATGGCTTCCTTAATCCGGGTCACAGCCAAAGGGTATTCAGCCCGGATGTAGAGAATTCCCTCGCTTGCACCTACAGCATAGGCGGCAATGGCCATTCCTTCAATAACGCGATAGGGATAGGATTCGAGCAACATCCTGTCCATAAATGCACCGGGGTCGCCCTCGTCACCATTGCATATCACGTATTTTTTATCTGCCCTGGCCTCTTTGACCATTTTCCATTTTTGGCCTGTTGGAAATCCTGCACCCCCTCGACCACGTAGTCCCGAAGCATCAATGGTAGCAATGACTTGCCTGGGTGTGAGTTCTGAAAGGCATTTTTTAAGTGCTGAAAATCCGCCTAATTGCAAATATTCTTCAAGGTCGGAAGGTTTGGTTGCCCCACGGTTTTCGGTGGCAATATTTATTTGTTTCTCAAGGAAAGTAGAAACAGGAGTATCTCGTTTATCGGCTTCATACTTTCTTACATTTTTTGGTGTATCATTCAAAACGAAATTATCGAAGAAGCCATAAAGCCTGCTTTTAAACCTGTCGATAGGATTGGCAGACTTAAAATGTTTCCGGATGATTTCCTGAACTTCTTCGGGCTGGATTTTTGCATAATAGGACGGTATCTCGCCGGGTTTATGAATTTCCATTAAAGGTACCTGGTTGCAAATTCCAACGCAACCTACATGTTTTACCGATACATTTACATGATTTTGCTGCAAAGATTTGTCGAGTTCTTCTTTTACTTCCTGGCTACCGCTGGCAATGCAACATGAGCCTAAACCAATCCTGATTTCACCCTGAGGTTCGCCACGATCCTTCAACCCCTTGTATTTTGTCAGTTTTGAAGATTTATCAGCGTTAAGGAAATCATCCATCACTTCAGGAACTTTGTCGGATTGCACATGCCCATAGGTCATATCATCAATTTGAACAACAGGTGCAATTGTGCAACACCCAAGGCAGGCAACTTTTTCGAGGGTAAACAAACCTTCAGCATCTGTATCTTCTTCACCTTCCAAACCAAGCTTTCGCCGGAAGGAATCGTAAACCAGCATGGCTCCCTTGACATGACAGGCCGTTCCCACACATACCTTGATGATGTGTTGCCCTACAGGGCGATGCCGGAATTGTGTGTAGAAAGTTGAAATACCGGTGATTTGTGATTGGGTAATATCTGTGGTTTCACAAACCCGTTTCAATGCCTCAGCCGGGAGGTATTTGAATGCGTTTTGGATTTCCTGCAAAATTGGAATTACGGCATCGGGTTGCTCTCCTTGTGCTGCAACTATTTTATCGACGATATTTTGGATTTCTGGGTTCAAGGTTAAATCAATGATTAAATGATAAAATGCTTAAATGTGGCAATGCGACAATGATTGAATGCGAGAATGATTAAATGCTTAAATGAGTGAATGTGAGAGTGATTAAAATTAATTTCCATTTACTGAAAAGTTTATATATTTATTTTGTGTTAAATTTATTTTCATTTTCCAATAACAAGGGCCACCATCTTGTACGCTAATAATATGACTTTCCCATTCTACTAACTCCAGTACATTGTCATTGGAAAGGAGTTCTGGAATATTGCATAATGCAAATATGTAAATCATTTTTTCATTATCATTATTTACATAACAGAGATGCTGACGATAATAGCTTTTAATTTTTGAGATTGTAGGTTCTGCAAGAAAATCAAATTCATTATTTTTAATAGCATCCTGATAAATAGTATCGATTTGTTCAATTTCTTTTTTGGTTGGAACCCAAAAACCATTCTTTTCAGCTTTTAGAATTTTCAGATAAAGTGTATCATTAACAATGGCTAGCTTCTCATCATCATAGGAATAGGATTCTTGAGAATCAGATTCAATATTTAATGTTACACAACTAAATATCAAAAGACAAGATAAACATATGAAATTAACATTTCTCATTAAAACCTTTTATTATTGTTGTTTTTAGAACATAAAATAAAACACTCACTCAAAAATATTTAATACTCCATGAATCCATTTAAGCATTGTCGCATTTTATCATTTTATCATTCTCCCCCTTCCCCAATACAATACAAATGCTCCAGTCCCCTGATGTAAATCCTTCCATCAGCAAATGCCGGTGTGCAAACCGACCGCTCACCCAATTCGGGATTGGACACAGAAATATACTCCCCGGCAACCTTGAAAATATGCATCACTCCTTTTTTATCGATGAGATACACCTTGTCTTCAGAAATTATTGGCGAGGCATAAATGGAATTATCAAATTCATACTCCCACAAAATATTACCTGTTTTGGGTTCGTAACAAGCCACCATGGCCCAGCTCACTGGAATAAAAAGAAATTCATCCGTTGCCACCGGGCTGGGCACGTCCGAAAGAAAGTCGTAATTCTCCCAAAGTTTTTTTGGCTCAGCAGTGATATCGATAGCCACCAAACTGGCATATTCGTTCATGGCAAATACAATTTCATTTGCGTAAGCTATCGAAGGCCCTACTTCTCCAGAAAGGCATTTTATGCGCCACCACTCTTCGCCTGTATCAGGGTTGTAGGAAATTACAAAGGGATCGGCAGCAAGGATAACTTCAGGCCCACGATGTGTTGTAACAAGTACAGGAGAAGCCCATGAAATTTTTACATCCCTTGGCTTTTCCCAGGTTATTTCCCCTGTTTTGGTATTCAGGGCAAAAACCTTTTGCATATTCCGTTGGTCGTATTGCACGATTACTTTATCGTTGTGAACAATCAAGGAAGATGCATAACCGTAATGATTATCGATGGGCCCGAGGTTCCTGGCCCAAACCTGCAAGCCTTCCATATTGAATGCCCCAATATCACCATTTGCGAAAATGCAGAATACATAATCACCATCCGTGGCCATTGTGCAAGCTGCATAACCCGTATAACTTTCTACTTTGGGTGCTTTTGCCGGCGAACCCGGAACATCCTTCAATTCAGTGGTCCATAGAAACTCACCACTGTGCCTGTCGATGCAATACACCTCAAACTTTTCGGAAGTAGCGCCAGACAGAAATAGTTTGTCTCCCCAGATAATGGGAGAATTGAAACCTGAGAGCGGGATTTTGGTTTTCCATAAAACATTTTTCCCGGTTTCACCATTCCATTCGGTTGGTACATTTTTTTGAACCGTGATGCCATTGCCTCCGGGGCCACGAAAAGCGGTGAATTTTTCTACTTGCTCTTTAGAAAACGGGCTTACAATTTCTTCAGGAATTTTATCTGAACTTACTATTTCAACCTGGTCAGGAACTTCACTTATCGAATCTTCAGGAATGGCTTCTGCTTTGGTTTCAGTTTTGACATCTTCTGTAATATCTATACTCTGCACAGTCTCCTGTTCTTCATCGGCAACACTTACAAGCTTGGTATTTTCTACCGCTGCAATCTGGAACTTCTTCCCCAAATCCTGGTGCGACAGAAATGCCAGAACAACGGTTATCAAAACAATAGCGATACTAAATACTGAAATCCATTTTCGGGATTGGCCTTGTGTAAATAGCAAATCAGCATCCTTTTGGGGGTTTAGCAGGACTTTTTTCTTCTCCTCCGAAATGAGCATTTGCATGGCAATGACAATAACTGCAATGCCTATGAGTAACAAGTATCCGCCAATTCGGATTTGCCACTGGCTTGTAAAATATGCTTTTCGGGCTACCAGGTCCAATGCCCGTATTTCTTCCCTGAGCTGGTCATCCGTCGGATCCTGGTTTAACCTTTCAACCAAGGCGTTCATCAATTCTGTGTTTACAGGATCAGCCCTGTTGATCTGAAAGAAATTGGCAATAATTAGTACGCAAATCACAAAGGAAAAGATGCCGGCTACCATGGTGATACCTTTCCAGATGCTGGTTTTTGTATGTTTGTCTTTAGTTGTCATTTCTTCTTTGGTCAGTCCTGGTTCTATTTACTTAACTTTAATCATACTTGCCGGGCAAGGTATAGGGTGTATAGGGTATAGGGTGTATAGGGTATATAGGGGAAATAGGGTATAGGGTGTATAGGGGAAATAGGGTATAAGTCACTACGAATAAGCTCCAAATACTCCATCACTCCACTACTCCACTACTCCACTACTCCATCACTCCAATACTCCAATACTCCAATACTCCAACACTACTTCATCACTCTACTACTCCGCTACTCCAATTCTGTATCTTCTAATATTATTTTAGTTTCAAATTTATTTAAACTTTTTCAATCTCTTTATCCACCGGGCAATAATCCATACATCGGCCGCAACTGAGACATGAACCTTTATCCGGTGTATAATCAGTCCGATGATAAAACCTTGACATTCCTAATAAAGTAAGGCCGATGACGAGGCTCATGAATCCGCCAAGCAACATACCTCCCCAATAGAAATCATCAATTATAGAAGCTGCTTCAGCATAAAGTGTTTCTTTGGTTTTTCCGGAAGATTTAAACGCATCCACTTCAATCAGGCTTTCTGCAGATAAATTTGTTTCATCGTCAAAAAGGTGATTCGCCAGGCGCACCGTCGGGTTTACCCGTGCCAGGTTTTCGTGGAAACGTGTTCCGGCCCATCCACCAATTAGAATCAATACCGGGATTAGCAAACTAATCAATATCGTGCGCTTTATAGCCTTTTCGCGGTTATCCTGAATTTTAACCGAAACGGGTTTTTGTATCGCCCCAAAGGGACAGGAATCTTCGCATAAACGACATTGAATACATTCGGAAGGTGTTATTGTCATGTGTTTTCGCGACACTTTACTCATAAGATTTAACAACACGCCGTAAGGACAGAAAAATCTGCAGTATGGACGGGCAATGAAAATGCCCGTTAGCAGGAATATTCCACCAATTGAAAACATAAAAAAGGTGGCATCAAGGCGGAAGAAACCTACGAAGGGGTCGTAGCGACAGATAACAAAATCGGTTGCGGTTGCAGCATACAGAACCCCCAAGCCAAGATAAATATAGGGGATCAATCCCAACATGGATTGCAGCCAGGGCTTGAGTTCCTTTGGCCTGAAAACAAACAAATCCTGTATTGCCCCCAGCGGGCAAACACCTGCACAGAAGGTCCGTCCGAAAAAGAGTGTGAATATGAGCGGAATTACAAAAAAGGCAATGACCGTTAGTGGGATCTTATAACCAGGATGAAACAGTGCAAGGGCAACATTTTGAATGGCTCCGATGGAACAGACGCAACCTTCCCTGAAAAAGCCAAAATATGCCAGTGAGAAAATCGACATCCAGAACACTCCCCGCCGTGAACGTTTTTTTAGCACCAGCCAGGTTACCACCGACAAAGCAAGGATAAGAACAAATACATCCAGGTATTCCAGAAAGTCTGACCTTGGCTCAGGCATTAAGGTTGGCGGCTGGGTGTGCCCCGATTCAAATTCAGGTTTGGGAAAGCGCTGCTGTGCAACAGCAGTAAAAGATTGCATGAACATTGAGCAGAAAAGTAGTATGAGCAGAAGGCTCTTTTTCATTGGGAATTTTCGTGATTGGTGATTAGTGATTAGTAATTTTTATGTCAATGGAGAATTATTAAATCCTTTAAACAAATAGGGAGTTTTAGCTGGAACACGTGTGAATGCATCTGCCGGGCAATCCCGTGCTATAGAACATTCGTTGCAATTTACACAGATGCTATGATTGACCTGCAATTGCAGGGATCCATTTCCAAAAGCGCCACATCCTTTCACACATTTCCCACAGCCATTGCATAAATCTTCGTCGATATGGTATTCAAAAAAAGGCTCCTCAATAAACTTGCGTTCGATGGCACTTGTAGGACAAAGTTGATTTTCGGCAGCGGTGGTCAGGTCTTTTACTCCCGGCCTGAAATATCCACCACACAAATCACAATAGCCACACATATCATAAACATGCATGCACTTTACGGCGGATGGGGTGAGCACACAATTGGTAACACAGCGACCACACTGCACACATTTGGATGCATCGAGTTGCCAAACCATATCGCCACTGGTTGACTTAAAGGCCAGTAATCCCCCAACTCCTACAATCCCAAGAGCAAGCGTATAACGGATACCATCGCGGATAAATTCGCGGCGGGAGGGTGGGGGTTTGTTCTGGTTTTCGTCCATAATCCTTGGTTTTATTCCTTTGTTCCTGGGTGTTTGAATGATAAAATGATGCAATGCTTAATTAAAAACTACTCGTTGCTATTTGAATTCTTTCTTTGCACTTTTCTCTCTTTTGTTTCTTTGGCTTCGGGGAGGGTGCAAGAGGATAGCCGTTTGCAGTTTTTGCAGGCGAAATCAAAATTGCATGGCTCACCCCCTGCGGGATTGTCCCTGAATGCAAGATAGCCTGTGAGGCCTGCCAAGCTTACAAATGCCGCGCTTCTTCCCAATGTTTTTATAAAATTTCGCCTATTTATCATAATAGATGTTTTTAAATACCAGGGTTTCCCTGCCTCGCCGGCCCGCTTCGCCAAAACTACAGCGAGGCGAGCAAGGCGGGCATCCCTTCACTTCGTTCGGGGATTTAAACCCTTCCCACCTGCAACCTGTAACCTGCCTGCCTCGCCATAGCGAAGCGAAGACGGGCAACTTGTAACTTTCTTATTTTTCTTTCTCAAATATCCTTACCAATCCCTTTCGGGAATCTAAAACTAAAATCCTTCCGTCTGAATCGACAGCCAGGTCGGTGATGATGGTTCCCTCTTCAAAAAGATCAGGTGCAGCCACCACACACTTAAACGCTCCTGATGGATGATGAATTTTTACCCGCTCGATTCCCTTTTCGCTGGTTACAAATGAGCCATCTTCCAAGATTACAAAATTCCCCGGGTTGCAGCAGCCACTAAAACCTTCAACCGACATTGATACTTTTGCCCATGTTGAAATCTGGTTTCCTTCAAAGTCGTAGGCCTCAAAGGCATGAAACCCCGGATTGACAACCCAGAGTTGTCCTTCGCGTCCAATCGCCAGATCGAAATAAGGGCTGGGAATTACAAAGCCCCTGATGCCTTTAGGCCTGTCTTTTTTGCCGATCTCATTTTGAAGGTTCCCATCCAAATCATAATGATATACGATTTTGTTTCCGGCATCAGCCAAAAAAATTGAAGATTCATCAAGTACAATGCTTGTAAGATAAGCCCTTTCATTTATCGGTTCCCATTTTGCCACCACATAGCCTTCCAAATCTAAAACTTCAATATGGTCCTTTAACCCAACATACAGTTTATCTCCATCAACTGCCATACAATAAACCATTCCATTAACTGCGAAATCATTCACTTCAGAACCGTCAACAGCATATACTTTAATGCTTCCATCTCCGCCAATATAAACCTCATTATTATCCCCAATTGCCACAGCATGGGGTTTCCTAATACCAATAGTTATCTGACCCGTTTCACGGTAACAAATCAAACTTTCATCAACCTTATTTAAATCACCCAGGTCATATTCGTATAGATTTCCAGAAGTATCACCTCTTTTGTAAAACAGATCGTAAGCCATGATTCCGATTACAGTCAGCAACAGGATTATCGAAAATAGTATGATTAGCTTTTGTTTCATTATAGACAATGCTTAAATGATAAAATGTGGCAATGCGCCAATGATAGAATGATTGAATATATATTCTTCATTGAATTCAAACCCTGCGCTAAAAGTTTTTTAAATTCATATTAGTTTCTATTTCGATTGTAGCCCCGATAACTAAATTTATTCATTTTATAAGCTGTCAGATAGTTTAGGTGAAGTAATCAGAGAAATGTAATCGGGTTAACTTCGTATTTTTAATATTAAAACGGGCAACTGTCTTACAGCTAACCCATTTAAAATCTTTTCTTTCATAATATCATTGCATCATTTTGGCATTGTATCAATAATTTTTTCTATCGTAAAGTAAACAAATCATATTATTGGTAATTTTCTATTCTCACATTCATGCATTTTATCATTCTATCATTTTATCATTGGATCATTGGCGCATTATATCCTTGTCACATTGCATCATTGCCTCCTCATATCCAAACAAACCATTTTCTTTGAGTCTCGCATCAATAGAAAACCATCGGCAATGGCGATTGGCCCCCAGGCATCCTGACCTTCGATAATTCTTTTCTCATCAAGCACTTTCAATCCAGTATTCGTCAATTTTGCTATAGTTAACGTTCCGTTATCATCCAGGATAAAGAGTTTCCCGTCAGCCAAAACGTAGGGCCCCAAACCGAAGCGATGGGTTTTTCCACTTGTCCACAAGTAATTCGTACAATCCTGTGGATCGCAACAAACAAACTGATTCCTTGGCCCACCTGCATCCTTTGGCAATACAGCATACATAAGTCCATCAACGACAATGGGAGTTTGCTGTTCCGAAGCCATTCCTTCCTTTGGTTTATATTTTTGCAATACCTCCACTGAAAATGATGGCCCTGATTTTTTTAACTGCAACATAGCAGCCCCTGCACCATAACCAGCGGTAATATAAATCTTGCCATCATCAAAAATGATTGGCGAAGGTGCAACCACTGATGGGGCAAATTCTGTGGTTTCCCAGAGTATCTTTCCGGCATCTCCTTCCTCAGCAGAAATGCCACACACCCCTCCTACCGCTGCGTAAACATACATCTTTTTTCCATCAAATGTCATCGGCATCACACTGGAGTGTGACATTCCCCATTCTTTTGGATTTGGTGTTTTCCAGGTTACTTCACCTGTAGCGCAATCAACCCCAATTAACATGAATGTACCACCAGGCGCTATGACGGCAATGTCTTCATCAATAAACGGACATTGGCCGGTGTACCAAAAAGGGATTTCTGTTTTGTAATCTTTCACCAGGTTAATTCCCCACAGGAAATCCCCTGTCATCGGATCGTTGCACATCACATGTCCGCGCGGGCCAATACTAACAATATACTTTTCGTTGATAGCCGGAATAGTACGCGACATTCCATGATTACGCTTTACCTGCACTGAATATGACCTTTTCCAAATCTGCTCGCCAGTTTCCAAGGCAAAACATCGAAGGGCGTCAGCTTTTTTCGTTTCATCATAATCCAAAATATACGCCCGGCCATTCCAAATTACTGGTGCGGCATGGCCTTCGCCAAGCAGGACCTCCCACAAAATTTTCGGACTTTTTTTACCCCAGCTATCAATCAAAGGAGTTTTATCTTTCACAATATTATCAAAATCGGCACCGCGGAATTGGGTCCACTTTCCAGTAAGGTTTGAAGAGAGCACTGCGTATTCAGTAAATTTTTCTCCAATGATAACCACATCTCCCTGTGAAGCATCCTTCGCTGGTCGCTTATCCAGGCCGGGAACGCTCATGGTTAGTTCGCTCACGGGATCGTGCAAAAACCATAGGGTAAATGCAGTGATGCAAATGATGCCCACCAGGGCTATTATTGATATTTCGAGAGGTTTGGTCAAGTGTTAAACTTATTATTTAGTTTTTGAGTTAGGGATTCCTTTCACGCAAAGTCCGGAAAGATTTTTAATAAAACCACAAATTTAAGATAGTGTTAAATCAAATCTTTTCCCCAAATAACTTAACGAGACTATCCGGGCTTAATATTCCAATTTCACTTTTCTTATAATCCTTAACATTTCTGGTAACAATCACCTCTATCTCGCCATTATTTGCAGCAGCGAAGTTTTGCAATGCGTCTTCAAAATCCTTAAATCCTGAATTCAATGCTTTTTCGATAACCAGTCGGTCCATTTGAAGAACATCAACTATGGTTAATAGCTGCTTCAGTTTCTCGATGACTTTTTCGTGTTTTGCAGTTCTCCGTAAAATGTAATATATATTACTAATTATTACTGGCGTTACAAATCCTTTCAATTGCCCTAGTTGGCATAGGTTTAATATTATTGTTGCATCCCCAGAGTAAGGTTTTCTATCGAAGAAAAAATCAAGTATCACATCTGAATCGATCAATATTTTTTTCATGTCAGGTATTTTTCAGATAACCCTTTTGACAGTTCCTTTTTGTAATCGAAAGATTCAGGAGCTTTGAAACTTCCGCGCAATGAATTTACCACAGGGGAAATTTCTTCGATAACGCCCTGTTCCTTTGTAATGGCTTTAAGGTAATTCTCTATTATATCCGATAAGCTACGCCCTTTTCCTTTCGCGTAAGTTTTTGCTTTTTCGATGATTGACTGCTCAATTGTCAATGTTAATTTTGTGTTCATGGTCCACTATTTTAAATTACACGTACAAAGAAAATACATTTTATACGTCCGTGCAAATTTATCTTCAATCACACGTGTACTTTTATTATCATTTTCCAACCGTTTTTTTTAATACTTCTATTCTCTCCAATACTCAGGTTTATCCAATTTATTTGCACATTTAATTTTGTGATCGCCATAAGCTGGGGGTCCTTCTTTCAGAAATTGAACCATCCATGCGCCGGCATTTATTTCAAGAATTGGATAAGGGGCCTCGAAACCCAGTTTTCCAGCGTCCGGTGTGAAGCCATATTTCGGGTAATACTTTTCATGTCCCAACACAAAAACTAATTCTGTTCCCCAGGCCCTTAAAATCTCAATTCCTTTTTTGATTAATACGCCACCAATTCCTTTTCGCTGATATTCCGGCTTTACTGCCATAGGGGCTAAGATGTACATTAAAGGTTGATTTTCCAAGTTTTCAAAATACAACCTTGTGAACAAAATATAGCCGACCGGCCCGTCTTCATTTAATGCAAATAAGGACAACAATGGCTTGGCTGTTTCATCATCCAGCAAATCCAAAACCAGCTTTGCTTCTTCATCAGAGCCAAAGGCTAAGGTGTTGATGTTCACAATTTCATTGATGTCACCCACATTCGTTTCCCGAATAATTATGTCTTCAGTTTTCATTTGTGTAATTTACAATTGTGGAAGTACAGTTCTGCAAACATGGCTCGCCACCGCCCACTTGCAGGAAAGCATTCAATAATTCATATGTTTCTGTTTCTACTCATTTTTCCAAACGCCCGTTAACCTTCTGAGGGACATGATTTGCTATTGTGGGTATGTGCTTTATTAATCGGCTTTAATTCCATTTACTGTCATCAGAAGAAAATCTAAACTTTTACTATAATCTAAATCATCATATTCAAGACCAAGCTTTCTAATATTTGAATAGTAATCGTTGAGATTTTTGAAATAGTTTTTTTCCAATTGAATTGAAGTTGCTTTTTGTCCAAGTTTTTCAATTAGAAACCATTTTTCTATCAATCTTGCTGTTCGACCGTTTCCATCTTGAAATGGATGAATTTTAACAAATACTAAATGCAACATTGCCGCATAATAGAATATTTCGAAATGGCCTAAATCAGCGTTTAGTAAAATTGTTACATCATCAAAAAGCCTTTCAATTTCTTGTTTGACTATTTCAGGCCTGGCAGCCACATATTCAATTCTATCATCATTATTTATCACAAACATTGGGTTCGTACGAATCAATCCACCTTGACTTTTTGGTAATAGGCTTGAACTCAATATCGAATGAGTTTTTTGAACGTTCTTAAGGCAAAGAGTATTGGTTTCAATGAAATCATAAGCAGCGTATAAATCATCAGCTTTTCGTGTATAATCAGGTTTGAACTTTACCTTTAAAAATTTATACTTAAAGTAACTGTCAAAATCAATATCTTCTCCTTCAATTTTTGATGAATAAACAGAAGAAACTGATTTGTAAAACTTGAAATAATCAACTGGTATCTCAATTTGCTTGATTTTATTTAATTTATCTAATGGAGATTCTTTCACAATTATTTTATAATCGTCGAGAAGTTGAGATGTTAATATCCTAAGTTCCATTCTAATAATTATTTCTTCAAAGATACGGTATTTATTGTTCCGCTTTTGTTCGGTTTAGCATGGTTTTCTTGCATTACCGACAACTTGTAAATACACCAAACCTACAAGCAAAAAAACTACTACTCCGCAGCAATATCATACACCATCAACGAAGTGCCGTGGCGGACATAAAGTTTCTTGTCGTAAATTACCGGGAAGGCCCAGTGTTGGTCTTCGCCGTAAGGCACACTAAACTGACTAATGATATTATAGCTGGAACCGGTAGGATCTGAAAGCGCAACTTTTCCATCTTCGCCATAGAGATAAAGCATGCCATCAGCATAGGTGATGTTCCCTTTTTTTATCAGGCTTTCCACAACGAGTTCTTCCCCGGTATTCCAATCGAGACAATACCATTTTACACCTTTATCGCCGGGCCCCCAGATTTTATCACCAAGAACAATAAACCCGCCCATTCTTCCATCGAGGGTTTCGTTGCGCCAGACTTCTTCTGCGCTTCTGCCATCGTCAGACAGTTTTAGCATTACACCTCCTTTGCCATATCCGCTCACGCAATACACAAACCCATCCCTGTAATAAGGCGTGTTGGCATGTACCGACCATTTGTTGGGCTGATCGGCAGTCCACATTAACTCACCCGTGAGCGCATCTAATCCAAGAACTGACTTTTCGGTTTGGGTAATGAGCATCTCCATCCCATTGTGCATAGCAATCTGAGGTGAGCAATAGGCGCTGATTTCACCTTTTCCTTTGCTTGTCCAAATGAGTTCGCCTGAATCTTTGTTGAGTGCAATTACGTTGTGTTCTTCGCCACCCGGAGTGCAAAAGATTTTGTCGCCAAGGAAAGCCAGGTTTTCGGTTACGCCCCATTTGATGTTCCGACATCCATAATCTGCAACCAGGTTTATTTGCCAGATGATTTTACCATCTTTTGCATCCATGCAATACAAGCCACCCATGCCGCTCATAATGTAGAGTTTGTTATCGTAAACCAAAGGTGTGGAGCGAACGCCCGGATAGCTCTCTATCCATTCTTCACCATATTTTACTTTCCAAAGTAGCTTGCCATCATGGTCGAAAGCAAAGATGTACCCAAAATCGCCCTGGGTGCCTGAAGTGTAAACAACATCACTGGTAACCGCTGCTGAGGTGTGTCCATTGCCAAGCCCATCAAAATGCCAGAGCAATTCAGGGCCATCATCAGGCCAACTTTTTAATAATCCTGTTTCGTTATAAATGCCATCGCGTGTATTGCCCCGCCATTGGGCTACTTCCTGTGCAAAGACCTGGATGCTAAAAATGATGGCCAGTAAGAGTGTTAGTTTTTTAAACATGTTAAACAAGTATGTATGTTAATAAATCAATTTTCACATCGTAATAT
>Ga0208900_1000456_pt1 | contig 25533 bp, 26 predicted proteins | sample AntAceMetag02UKK_FD_184763 | JGI IMG/M metagenome (GOLD analysis project Ga0208900, IMG submission 184763) | Saline lake microbial communities from Ace Lake, Antarctica - Antarctic Ace Lake Metagenome 02UKK (SPAdes) (version 2) | ecosystem: Environmental > Aquatic > Non-marine Saline and... | reverse complement strand
TTTTAATTGATTTTTCTACAAAGATTTTCGCCACTCTGTGGCTTATTATTCAGGTGCGGAGCACCGGTAATCTTTGTAGAATTTTATTCGGAGATGGGGATAAAGGTGCAGCGCACCGAAATATTAGGTGCAGGGCTTTTGCACGGATAGTTCCCAAATCCTTGCACGTGGGTTCAGATATTATGGGTTAAATTACAATAATGCAATGGATTAACCCTTTCTCAGCAGACCCTATTTAATATTTTTTCCAAAATCTTAGCACAAAAAAAAAGCGCCCTATCAGGGCGCTTTCTCAACATAGTAAAAGAGAACTGTAGTTATTTAATTACAAGTTTGCGAGTTATTATTATGTTTCCTGTTTCAATCTGAATAAAATAAATTCCTGAATTTAAGTTTGCTGTATTCAACCGTACGAAGCTATCGTTTACCTGCTGCGATTGGAATACCTGACCGCATAGGTTTGTTATACTAACAGTTTGGATACGCGTGTCGCAAACAATATTTACTAATTCCTTAGCGGGATTAGGGTAAATATTTAATGAGGCAACAGCAAAGTCATTAATGGCGGTTACAAGTGCATTAAATTCGGTGGTTTCGCTGAGGCCAAATTCACCACCTTCAAATACAACAAGCATGTCCGAGTCAGTTAGCGTATAATATCCGTTGCCATAGTTACAACAGATTCCATCGCCATATTGATCATGGATTACAAATGCGTAACAATCGCCGGGCTCGATATCAAATACTTCGGTGTAAAGGGTATTGTTTCCATATCCACTTCCTGAATACAATATTTCTCCGGCATTGTCAAGAAGTTCCCATGAGGTCTCACTGCCATAATTATCTGTCATAAGTTCGAGTGTAATCGAAAGTGTTGTGGTAACAGCCTGAGCAAAAGTTGTCGAACCTGAGTTGTTCGATAGATCTTCATCAATCTGACCATTTGGAGCACTTACGGTAATATTAACCTCATTGGTTTCGGCAGGTGTAAAAATTACGGTTTCCAGTTCAACAGTTTCGGATGCCAAAGAAGCGAGATCACCTGTCCAGGCAAAAGATTGCGTGTTACCACCATTTACACTGTATTCAACATCGAGACTTGTAAGATTTTGGTTACCATTATTTACAATAACTACAGAGGGTGTTATTTCATTTCCACAAACTACTTCGGGAGCTAACACACCAACAACACCGGCATCATAAGCATTTTCCAGTCCGGTAACAACAACCTGTGCATGTGTTCCGCTTTCAATTTCTTGTGTTGTTTCGGTAACAAAAGCTACAATATCCAGGTTAGCTAAGTTAACAAGAACTTCATTGTATTCACCGGGAACAGTGTAAGTATAATACAGATCAATAAAGCTGCCTGTGGTTGTTGTTGTAATTTCTTCGCCCCATTGTTCTGTAATCAGGTGGCGGAGCATGTGCTGGTGCGAATAATTCCCATTCGGTAAAACAAAGTCAGGGTTGTACGTTGCGCCACCTGACTGTGGTCCTTCTACATTACTTTCGAGTAATGCAACGTTTACAAAATTTGTAAGCTCAGGGCTGTCGCCGGTATAATAAACTTCAACATGAATAGTAAGCTCCCTGGAAGCCACATCAACACTTGCCTCAGCACCAAGGTTAACATAAGATTCTTCGGCTAAAACCTGGTTCGTTGCCTGGCCCCAGGTTCCGCGGCTCATGGCAGAACCTGTTCCTTGCTGCCATCCCGGGAATAAGTGACGATCAATCGTTCCGGCAGGATAACCGGTTAAACCTGTTTGTCCGGCAATGGCATCTCCGAAAGGAGTTCTGAAATCCGGTTCGCCAGCACTCGGTGCAGCAAAACTACCTTGATGAATGTTAATCGGGAAGAAATCTTCCGGGTTGGCAAGCATTAATTCATGTGAAATATGGTGTCCATCCGGGCAAAATCCACAATGGATTCCTGTAAACTCTTCAAGAACAACATTTCTGTTTTCTACTTCTGTGCTAACAATGGTTGGCTCGCCACCCGTAGGGCAGGCTGTTTCTACACAACCGGCATTTTCCAGAGGGGTAATTACTGCCTGGGGATTAGGAATTGGCCAAATGTCCTGATAAGTAATGCTGTGATCCTGATTAATTAAAATTACCGTTGGAAAGGCTGTGATTCCATAGGCAGAATTAACAGCATTTCCGCCACCTTGAGTTCCACTTACGGTTGGATATTCAACACCAAACTCCTCATCAAAAGCTATACATTGTGCATCGGTGTCGCCATCATCCATGGCAATAAAAAACACATCTGCTGAATTACATCCAAAATACAGATATGCTCCGTTGATGTGCGGTGCCGCAGCCTGGCAAGGTACGCAAGTGGTGTAAAAGAAATCGATGACAACTTGTTGGCCGCCATCCAGAATTTCAAATAAGTTTAGTTCTTCACCTTCAACAGTCGTTACTGTAAAATCGACTGCTTCGGTAAGTGGGGTTTGGGCTTCCGTGATAAACGAAAAGCCGGCAATCATTAAAAGAACAAATAGTAGTTTTCTCATCATACTTAGATTTGATTTGATTAAATAAATTTAGTTAGTTAGTTTATTATGAATTTATAGATAGAAAATGGAATTACCAAGTGGTAAATTAACCTCACATTATAAAAAATGAATTCTGGCAAAAGTAGCTGAAATACCATGAGTTATTTAAATATTACACCACACAAATACCTCACATATTTATAATATTACCTCATAATAACCTCATAATTGATTATTTTCATAAGGTGTGACTGGCGTTACTTGAAAAGCTAATACTTGGCAAGAAATGAAACTAAGCTATCCTTGGGCTTGGTAATTTCCAGCTTTTTTCTGAGCTTCGATCGTGCATTTTCGATGGATCGAAACTGGAGGCCGGTAAGCTCCGAGATGTCTTTTGTTGACAAATTAAGTTTTAAAAAGGCGCACAATCGTTGTTCGGATGGTGAAAGATCCGGATGGTTTTTAATTAATCGAAGATAAAAATCTGTATGAACTTCCTTGAATCGAACATTAAATTCCTCCCAAATCTCCTTATCTTTCGATTTGAGTAGTTCGGATACAATGTTTTTAATTCCTGATTTAACCTGTTCACTTTCCGCATCTTTTTCCAGTTGCAGCAGTTTGTTGGACAATTCGGAATTTATTTCATTTTTTTTCATCAGGGTCATCACTTTAGAAGTCAGTTCCTTGTTTTTGTATTCGATGTCCGCCTCAAGGCGCTGCTGCTCAAAGAAAATCCGTTTTACTTTAATTCTATTTCGGGCAAAAATGACAATGATTATCGAAATAAACACAAAAACGATAATCATAATGATGGTGCTGAAAATATAGTTTTGACGCTGCTGCCCAATAATTTTTTGTTGATTGATTTTATCAAATTTAGCCTGCAACTCAAGTTGTGAAATTTTGGTGAGGCTTTTTGATGTTTCAAGGCTATCATTAAGTTGATGTTGAATTTCGCTAAAACGATAGGTGTTTTCGAGGTCTCCTTTTATTTTGTACAAATCATGCAGATTAAGTGCAGCCTGGTAAGTGCATCTAAGGAGATTTTCATCTTTTACCAACTCATAAGTTTCTTGAGCCAAATCGATTGCTTTATCCAGGTTTCCTGTCGAAACCCAATAATCGCATAGCGAAAGCTTAGCCAGCACAAGATTGGGAATGTTATTTAATCTTTCAAAGATTGCAATAGATTCTCTGATATAAAATACCGCAGAATCCAGATGATTATTTTTTGTGAGTACTTCTCCAATGTTCATAAGATTAATCCCCACCCATTGCATTTGACCAATTTCACTGTTGATGCGTATGGCTTCTTTGTAGTGGTAAATTACTTTTTCGGTTTCATTTGTGTAGCTATAATAATCCGCAACATTATTCAATCCTCGTGCAATACCAATTTTGTCGTTTATGGCTGTTGAAATGGCCAGTGAGCGTTGATAATATTCATAGGATTTGGGAATTTCTTTTTGATCGAAATAATTATTGCCAATAGAATTGAGTGCATCGGCAATGCCTTTTTTATTGTCGAGCTTTTCGAAAATTTCCAGTGCTTTAAAGCAAGATTCTGAACTCTGTGCATTGTCACCTAAATCTCTGTAGGCTTTTCCGATATCAAGAATAGACATTGCATATTCGGACTGGTAACCAAGCCTGCTGCTAATTTCTAATGCCCGATTTGCCGATTGGAGTGATTTGGCGAGGTCAGTTTTTAAACGGTAAGCTTTAGCCATGATGAGCAGGGTTTGCAGCATTTGGGGCTCATCACCTAAATTGTTGGAAATCTGGTAGGCTTCATCCGCGTAAAGAAGGGCTTTTACAGGCTTGTTGTAGATGTACAAATCTGCCAGTTGGCTCAAAAGCTCCACGCGCTCAATATTTCCCTGCGTCAGGTAAAGCCTTTTTTCCAGGCTATCCGTATTTTTAAACTCTTGAGATAAAAGTTGTAAAGTCATCCCAAAAATTAAGAAACTGAAAAGTAGTATTTTGATTTTATCAAGCAATGATCCGAAAATTTAAAACCCAAAAGTAGTATTTTCAAAATTCGGCTGTGAAGATTTGCATAATTTTGATCCAGTATTGATTAGCCCTTATTTGTCAAGGGATAGTTTTTAAATTCCAGGCGAAAGAGGGATTACACGTTTAACACAAAAATAAAATCAACAAAACGGGAAATTTCATCAACGGGTGGGTGGGGGATTTAGGGCAGTTTAAAAAAATGTAGCCGCAATTTTCATTTTCAGGCTTGTGCCGTAGGCATTCCTTTGGAGCGATCCCTTCGTGCCTTATGTTAGTCAGGGTTTGACTTTAAGTCAAGCCCTGACTTGCAAACCTTACCAAGTTCTTTTAAATAACAGCAATATATCCGCTTTTTTTGTTTGGTATGAATGAATAAAACAAACGCATACTTTCAAATTCACCCCTTCATCTTCTTATTTGTTTTAATAATCTCCTGTAACCGGGAAAACAAAACAAATGAGCAAGCAAGAAGGTCTTGGTGAGAAATCAAAGGCAACACTTAACGACACCGCTGTAAAAGGAAGTCAGGCTGCCGGGCAAACTTATGTTGACCCACTTTTCTACATCGATGGACAATTGTGCCAGCATGTGCGCAAAATACATCAGGGATAACCGCTGAGGGTTTCTGGGTAGTATGTATGATTCCTGTTGGGACAACCTCCCAGGGATCTTTAGCAATAGTAAGCACAAGCACAATACTTATGATTGCTCATTGACATTTCATGCGCTTTACCAATTTTTGAAATGTCAGCATCAAAGCCGGATCATGACCAATGGCAATCCACGAAGATTCAACTAATGCTGTGCGTAACATTATATTTCGGGGTACCGTAATATCCGCCTGTTCATTCACTCTCTCCTGTGGAATTGGTCATAGATACCAAGCCGACAAAAGAGCATAAGTTGTCCAGCGTTTCTGATGTATCCAGGTGGGCACTTAGCGCTATTTTTGCACTATCGGTTGGCAAATTCTTTCTCGAAGTATTGGGCGTAAGCATTGAATGGCCGACTATGTTCCCAGGGATATTCAATGCGGCAAAAATAAGAAAGGCCGCACACGGGCAGCCTTTCTTTCAAATTATTTTATCCGCTTAAAATTGCAAGTCAGGGTTTGACTAATTAGAATGTAAGGGTTGGTTTAACTTTAATGTATCAAGTCAAGCCCTGACTATTATTTGCAAAAAATTATTTATTATGCAGATACTCTTTCAAGCCATTTTAACATAAAGAGCATCATTGTCATCGAAATCAAACAAACCCCCACAAATACGCCCCATGTTATCCATAAAGGAATAGTGGTATAAAAAATAGCACCAAAAAATAATAACTGGTTGCCTAAGGCTGTGGCACCAAGCCAACCACCCTGCATAAGCCCCTGATATTGTGGTGGAGCAACTTTAGAAACAAAGGCAATTCCAAGGGGGCTGATAAATAACTCAGCAACCGTAAGTATAAAATATGTGCCCAACAATAAGAGTGGGGTTACTTTTTGAGCAGCATCAAGCGGAGTACCACCCATATCAGGATTTATGCTTGAATATAAAGGGAGATGCATTGATCCTACCGACATTAAAACGTAGGCTGATGCTGCGATAAGCATACCGATTCCAATTTTTTTAGGCGTTGAAGGTTCAATGCCTCTGTTCTTCAACCATCCAAATAATGCAACTACAAGGGGTGTTAAGAATACCACGAAGAATGGGTTCATGGCCTGGAAGGATTCAACGGATAAATTAAATCCCATAAAGTTCAGGTTTGTATAATCACGGGCAAAGAATGTAAGTGTTAATCCATTTTGATGGAAGGAAAACCAGAAGAAAATCACCACGCCATAAACAGCTAACAATGCATAAATACGCTGACGGACTTCTTTGATGTCCATTTTAATTTCCTTAACATCATTACCTTTAGCATCTTTTTTTACAACAACAGTACCTGGATCGGGGAAACGTTTTTTGTTATACAAATAAATAACAAATGAAATGGCCATAGCTATAATTGCAATCCCAAATGCATAATGAAATCCTTCGGTAAAAACATTCAGGTAGTTATTTGCAAAAGCATTCAGGTCAGTTTGTGTTCCAGCTACAGTGGCTTCATTGGCCCACAGTTGGAGTTTCTCTGCTGAATCGGCTGAAATATTGCCATTAAGCTGTGAATGACAAAGTGCAGGAAGGTCGGCATTATAAAGGAAATTATGTTGTTTTAGCCACCAAGTTCTGATTCCGGGTGCAATGAATGGGGCAACAACAGCACCAACATTGATAAACATGTAAAAAATCTGGAATCCGGCTCCTCTTTTTTCATCGCTATAATCACCCTGGTCGTACATCTGGCCAACCATAGCCTGCAGGTTACCCTTAAATAAACCGTTACCAAAAGCAATTACAAATAATCCAACCAAAGTTATTGTGAGGTACAAGGACATATTTGGAACAGGCGTAGGTGTAGGAACGGCCATTATTAAATAACCCAATGACATGACTATTAAGCCCACCAAAATTGTTCCTTTAAAGTTCTTGGTCTTGTCGGCAATAATACCACCAACCAGTGACAAAATGTAAATCAGGGCATAAAACGTAGCGTAAATGTAGCCGGTAGTAGTTACATCCAGCCCGAATTTTGATACAATAAACAACGACAGGATAGCCATCATTGTATAAAACCCAAAGCGTTCACCCATATTTGCAAGTGCCGCCGCAATCAATCCTTTCGGATGTCCTTTAAACATAATTGTAGTTTTTGATGAATAATTTGCTTATTAATTAATTTATAGTTTTCAAATTTATAATGCGTGCAAAAATAAATAAAAATGGATGTCAATAAATTTAGAATCATTACATATAATTTTCGATTGAAAAACAAATAGTTAAGGTGGTGTTTCTTAGCAATGTCGTTATTTTTCGCTGTACTTTTGTAATGAAATTATTAACATCTCGTCTTCAACACACAATGACAAAGCAAGAATTTGTATTCAGGGTGATGCCTTTAAAGGATAAGTTGTTCAGGCTTGCCAGAAGGATTCTCGACGAAATTGAGGCCGAGGATATTGTGCAGGACGTGTTTGTTAAGCTTTGGGCGAAAAGGGACGAAATTGAACAGTACCGCAGCATTGATGCTTTTGCCATGGTAGTTACAAAAAACCTTTGTTTGGATAAAGTAAAATCAAAAGCTTACCAAAATGGTAAAATAACAGATTGGAACGAACCGATCGACCATAGATCGCCAGAAAGAATGACCGAGTTGAAAGATGATGTGAAAATGGTTCATCAGGTAATTTCAACCTTGCCCGAACAACAAAAGTTGATCGTTCAAATGAGGGATGTCGAAGATATGGATTACGAAGAAATTTCGGAGGTTTTAAAAATGAGCGTTAACACGATTCGGGTTAACCTTTCGAGGGCCAGGAAAGCCATCAGGGATCAGGTAATAAAAACACACAACTATGAATACCACGGAAATTAAAATATTATTAGATAAATATTACGAAGGGGAAACCTCCCGGGATGAAGAAAAAATACTGAAGGAGTATTTTATCGGGGATCAGGTTGATGAGTCACTGCTTGAGCATTTGCCCGTTTTCACATACTTCAAAACCGAAAGTAAAATTAAACCGGGGCTCGATCTTGAAGATAAAATTCTTGAAAAGCTCGATGAAGTTCCCATCATCCCATTTTACAAAAACAAAACTTTTTGGACTTATTTTGCCGGCATTGCAGCCACTTTATTGTTCCTTTTCACTTTTATTTTTGAAACGCAATTCAATTTAAAAACAGACGATCAGTTGGCGGTAACAAGCTATTCAAAACAAGATGCCCGCCTGGCTTACGATCAAACCAGGATAGCTTTGGCTTACGTTTCCGGGAAATATGCCGAGGCAACACAGCCTCTAAGCGAAGTATCAAAGTTTGGTAAAAGTACAATGGTAGTTTCTGAACTTGGAAAAATGAGTGCTGAACTGGATAAAATTAACAGCAATGTAAATAAAATGGGAAGTAGTGTTGACAAGCTTAATAAATTATCAAAATTTTCAATAATTGTAAAACCTTAATTTTTAAAAACGATGAAGAAAGTAATTGTATCAATCGCGATGATGGCTTATGTTTTATTAGCATTTAATGCCAGCGCACAGCAAAGCCCTACCGACGACTTGTTCGAAAAGTACGGCGCAAAAGATGGGTTTACCACCGTACATGTTACCAAAGAACTGTTCAGCCTTTTTGCCGAAATTTCACAAGAATCGGACGATGCCGATGTACAGGAAATAAACGAAGTGGTTTCGGGTTTGGAATACATCCGCATTTTGATGTACAATGCCGAAGACGAGGCTGTTGACAAAGATGTATTGGATGACTTTAAAAGCGAATTAAGCGCCGTGAAACTAAAAGACTTTACCGAGCTTATGACCGTGAAAGAAGGCAGTGATGTGGTTAAATTTATGATTATGAAAGATGGCAAGAAGATCAAGGAATTGCTCTTGCTCATCAACCAGCCCGACGAGGCCGGATTTATCAGCATCAAAGGAAATATCAATCTTAAATCTATCGCCAAACTATCGAAGTCGATGAACATCGATGGCCTTGAAAACCTCCAAAAACTAAATAAGGAAGAAGATTAGGCGGGTGAATTTTTTCAAGTAAAAACCCTGGCAACTTATGAAAGTTGTCAGGGTTTTTTGTATTTCTCCGTATTATATGCATCCACAACAATAAATCGACAGCCAGTTTTATTTAACGGGTCTATAATCCAAGCCTTAATGAAGTCCATCAGTTGAGTACCTATCCCACTGCCAGAGAATCTTGAAGCAACACCTAATCGCCCAATTAAAACCGCAGGATATCTTTTCCGTTGCTTATTACGAGGAATTTCTTTGTTAACTTTCTTTCTCCGACTATTCGGTAAATCGTCAGCTTTCAAACTGTCGTTAGAAACCGTAAACATGCAAACTACAGTTGTTTTGCTTTTGTCTAATACGAAAGCATACGTTTTGCCAAGTAAGTCTTTTGAATATTTTATAGCATCTTCTTTAAAGAATTCATTTAAGTCTTCATTACCGCAATCAAACTCCTCCAGTTCAATTTTTTCGATATTTTCTGATAACGAACCAAAAGAACAATCATTAAGTAAACTTATCGGCATACTTCTAACTACAAGGATTTCATAAGAATCTTACGGGCAATATCTATTTGTTTTGAGAAATCCTTTTTAGGACTTTTCGCAACTTTTTCTACTTTCTCGATAAAGCGAACTGCACTTTCTCCTTTTAAAACAGGTGTCGATTTTATTTCTAATGCCATAGTTATATAATTAATTATCTATGCTAAGATACGATTCTAAATGAAAATCTGATGTGTTTAATTCTTGCCATTTCAATTTGTATGCTCTACCTCAGCCTTGTTGTCAACGTGTTGCAATATGGCGCGTTTTAATGCGCTATGATTGTTATGTTATCAGATGTTGTGCTGGTGAATACCACTCTAAAATAATTCTTTTTTTCATACTTATAAGTATTGCTGAAACACAAAGCCTGTTTAAATTGAGAAGCTACAATTAACGATTAACCAATAATGTCCTTTAGAGAAAATTTTCTATTTTTCGGGGCTTTCAACTCTCAACTCTTAACTTCTCCTCTCTCCCTTTTCCCCTCTAAAATCTAATGTCTTCCTAAAAAAGTCCGTGTAGCTCGGCATTTATCTTGTCGATGATTACACCCAAATCTTCGGGCTTTTCGGCAAAGTTGAGGTTGTCAACATTTACAATCAGTTTTTTACCATCGTCGTAATCGGTCATCCACGATTCGTAGCGCTCGTTGAGGCTTTTAAGGTAGTCTAAGCGTATGGATTCTTCGTAATCCCTCCCGCGTTTTTGGATTTGATTTACCAGGGTAGGAACCGTTGCCCTGAGATAAATCAGCAAGTCGGGGGGCTGGATAAAACTTACCATCAGCTCGAACAATGACCTGTAATTTTCAAAATCGCGACTGGTCATCAAATTCATTTCGTGTAGGTTGGGTGCAAAAATGAAGGCATCTTCATAAATGGTGCGGTCCTGTATTACATTTTTTCCTGATTCTCTTATGGAAACGATCTGGCGAAACCGGCTGTTTAAAAAATAAATTTGAAGGTTGAACGACCAGCGGCGCATGTCTTCGTAGAAGCTGTGAAGATATGGGTTGTCGTCAACCGATTCGTAATTGGGCTCCCACTTAAAGTGTTTGGCAAGGAGCGAAGTAAGGGTGGTTTTACCCGAGCCAATATTTCCAGCTATTGCAATATGCATTTTGGTGTATTTTTGAGTTTTGTTTATGCGAAATAACTCCGCTAAATTAGGAAAGAAATCAAAAACAACAGGATGAAACCTTACTACTTATCAACACTTCCCTTTGTAAGGATATTTAATTTTTGCGGTTGGCAACATGCACTTTGGGGTTATCGTCTTGCAAATCAAAGGATGCCGCCTTGTCATTTTTCCCGCGGATTTAGCTGATTAGCGCGGGTAAAACCTACCCTAACCAGCGAAACCAGCCTTGCCAGCTTCGCAAGGCGAGCTCGCCTCGCTTTAGCTCTGGCGAAGCGGGTCGGCGGGCAGGTTTACGGGAGGTTTTTTGTTATTACCTAAAATCCGTTCAATCCGTTCAATCCGATGATGATAAAGAATCCGCCTGCGGATTCATGGTATTATAAAAAAACGATGACATTGTGGGCCGAAACTATTTAATTAATTCTAAAATTTCATCCACAAATTTCCTGTCGTTCGACAGGCGGGGCACTTTGTTTTGTCCGCCAAGTTTATCGCGTTTTTTAAGCCAATTGTAAAACGTTTGTTCGGGTAGCGATTTGATCACCGGCAAACCGAGCACCATATTTTTGTATCGCTTTGCTTCATAATCGGAATTTAGCGATTTCAGTGCATTGTCAAAGGCATCGGTAAACACATCCAGGTTTTCGGGCTGCCGCAAAAACTCGATCAACCATTCATGTGCTGCATTTTTTTGATTATTGAAATAAATGGGTGCAGCGGTATAATCCGAAATCTCGGCATTGCATTTACTACAAGCAATGGCAAGTGCTTTTTCGGCATTTTCGATGATTATTTCTTCACCAAAAGCATTGATAAAATTCTTGGTACGCCCGGTTATTTTTATTCTGTACGGCGAAATGGATGTAAAACGTATTGTATCACCGATGAGGTAGCGCCACAGCCCGCCATTTGTGCTGATGAGCATTGCATAGTTTTTGCCCGTTTCAACTTCGTCAAGCATGAGGGTTTTGGGGTTTTCGGTTTCAAACTCATCGAAGGGGATAAATTCATAGTAAATCCCGTAATCGAGCATAAGCAGCATGTCGTTGTGATCGGAGCGATCCTGAATGCCAAAAAACCCTTCGGAAGCATTGTAAGTTTCCATGTAGGTCATGGATTCCGACCGGATGTGCTCGTTAAATTGTCGCCGGTAGGGATCGAAATTTACACCACCATGAAAAAACACTTCGAGATTTGGCCATACCTCAGCGAGGTTATTTTTCCCTGACAATTCAAGAATTCTACGTATCAAAACCAAAGTCCACGAAGGTACTCCCGAAATGCTGGTAACGTCATGTTCCATGGTTACATGCGCCATTTTCTCGATTTTACTTTCCCACTCATCCATTAAAGCGATAGACCGGTTGGGGGTTTGCTTTAGTTGTACCCAAAGCGGCAGGTTGTGCATCAGGATGGCCGAAAGGTCGCCGGTATAATACGAATCGTTGTTAACTTCGGTTATGCTACTGCTTCCCCCCATGGCGAGTCCCTTGCCATTGAAAATGCGTGAATCGGGGTGGTTGTGAAAAAAAATTGAAAGCATGTCTTTTCCACCTTTGTAATGACATTCTTCCAAAGCTTCGCTGCTTACGGGGATGTATTTACTTTTGTCGCTGGTGGTTCCCGACGATTTGGCAAACCATTTAATATCGGTGTTCCACAGCAAGTTTTGTTCGCCCTTTCGCTGCCGTTCGATGTATGGTTTTAATTTGTTGTAGTCGCTTATGGGAACGCGCTCGCGGAACTGTTGCGGGGTGCTGATTGAAGAATAATCGTACTTTTTGCCCCAGGCCGTTTCGCTGCCCGAGGATATCAATTTTTTAAATAGCTCCAGTTGAACGTCAATAGGGTATTTGATAAACAATTCGATTTGATGGATTCTTTTTTTCATCAACCAGGATAAAAGCGAATTGAAAATGGGCATCAGTGTTTTGTCTTTTAATGAATGATTTTTAACCTGATTAATTCACAAATTCGTTGAATTTGTGAATTAATCACCGAAGGCCAAAAATACAATTATTCCCGAGCTTTTAATCAATCACATAAAGTGAATAATCATCACTATTTTTGTGAAAACTTTATAAAAATGATATTTTTTCCAAACGCAAAAATAAATCTTGGATTATTTGTTACCGGGAAAAGAATTGATGGGTTTCATAATATCGAAACAATTTTCTATCCTGTCCCACTTCGCGATGTATTAGAAATGATTCCATCACCTGACGGTAAATTTAATTTTTCAACCTCCGGAAAACCAGTCCCCGGCAAACCCGAAGATAACCTTTTGGTAAAAGCATGGCTGATGTTGCAGCATGAATTTGGCTTGCCACAGGTACATATTTACCTACATAAAATTTTACCCATGGGGGCAGGGCTTGGTGGTGGATCTGCCGATGCCGCTTTTGCAATCAGGTTGATTAACCAACTTTTTAAATTGGGATTATGTAATGAAAAAATGATGGATTATGCCTTGCGATTGGGAATGGATTGCCCGTTTTTTATAAAAAATACGCCGGCCTATGCTTGGGAGCGGGGTGATAAAATGGAGGATGTAAAGTTACAATTATCTGGAAAGTTTTTGGTTATCGTTAAGCCCTCCTTCCATGTAAGTACTGCCGAAGCTTATGCTGGGATAGTGCCGGCAAAGCTTGGGTTTTCATTAAAAGATGTAATAACAAAACCTGTGGATAAGTGGCGTAATTATTTAAAAAACGACTTTGAAAAGATAGTGTTTCGCAAGTACCCCGAAGCTGAAACTGTAAAAAGGGATTTGTGTAAAAAGGGCGCAGAATATGCTTCGATGAGTGGAAGCGGCTCGGCATTGTATGGGATTTTCAATAAGGAAGTAAATTTAAAAAAGCATTTCCCAAATTGTTTTTATTGGGGTGGGGGGCTTACTTAAAATTCCAATAAATAATAAACTAAGCTCTATTTTTTTCAAAATAGTATTACGATAGCAAACGACAAAGGGTTTTTTGAAATTGATAAACGGCTGGTGAATTGATGTGGTGAATATCAAATACCAATCGATTTCATTTAACCCACAAGATCATCTCTCATTAATTAAGAGAATTATTAAGTTGACATATTGTCAACAAAGTATTATCTTTGCCTGGTAATTATTGAACATGCACGTAGTAAAATGTAGTACCTTAAAAGACTTTTGGGAAAAACATCCTGATTGTAGCGAAGCACTCAAAACATGGTGTAAGTTATTAATGAAACTAAATTTTCGTAACTTTTATGAATTGAAAGAGTATTTTGGTGCAGCAGATAATATTGGAAATAACAGGGTTGTGTTCAATATCAAAGGAAACCATTACCGTTTGATTGCAAGAATAAACTACGAAAAAGGGAGGGTTTTTATCCGCTTTATTGGAACGCATCAGGAATATGATAAACTTAACGCATCAACAATTTAATAGAATTGTTTTTATGAAAGGAGAATTAAGATGAAATACAATTGGACAGTATTAAAAAATGAAAATGATTACGAAAAAGCTTTAGAAAGGTTGGATGAAATATTTGATGTTGAATCAGGTACTGATGAGGATAAAGAGGCTGATCTTTTGGTTTTACTTATCGAAAAATATGAAGAAGAAAAATATCCTATTCCTGACCCCGATCCTGTTGAAGCCATAAAGTTCATTATGGAACAAAAAAGCCTAAAGCAAAAGGATTTGATTGGAATTATAGGAGACAAAGCAACTGTTTCGAAGGTCTTAAAAAGAAAAAGGAAACTTACTATTGAGATGATAAGAAGACTAAATGATAATTTGAAAATACCTTTCGATGCATTAATAACAGATTATCAACTTGTATTAAAATAACTTGTCGTACCAGGAAGTAATAATTTTTGGCTCTATTCTATTTTAAGAGTGATTTTTTATATTATAATCACAAGACCTTATTTCTTAAAAGCAAGCCTTAGTAGTGATTAAATATCTAATATAGTGAGAAGTATGCTTAATATAGTCAATAATAAAAGATTAAACCACTTCATTCCAACTATTTTCGCCATTCTTGTGTCGTTAATTATAAAAGAGGCAAAGTGCGAAAGCAACACCCGGACATCCATACAAAATTGATCGAGCAATGCCGGCAGGGAGAATCCAGGTCGCAATACAGGCTATACAAAATGTATTCGAGGGCAATGTACAATATAGCCATGCGGATGCTGGGTAATAAAATGGATGCCGAAGATGTAATTCAGGATGCTTTTGTAACGGCATTCCGAAAGATTGGCGACTATCGTGGAGAGGCTTCCTTTGGGGCTTGGCTCAGGCGCATCGTGGTAAACCATTGTATTAATTTTTTGCAACGTAATAAATCGTTTTTTGAAAGTTTGGATTCGCAAACAGGGCAATTTCAAGAGGAAGATAATGAGGAGGAGGCCTATGGTTTTCCTCCCGAAATGATTCACGGGGCGGTAAAAAATTTGCCCGAAGGATCGAGGGTAGTTTTGAACCTTTTCCTTTTCGAGGGCTATAAACATCGCGAAATTGCAGCCATGCTCAATATTTCTGAATCCACTTCAAAATCGCAGTACCAGCGCGCAAAAATGTTGTTAAAAGAAAAATTGATGGATCATGAAAAGTAATTTCGAAAAATACCTCGAATCGCAGCGCAAGCATCTCGATGTAGAAAAACCTGATGATAATCTGATTTGGGAAGGGATTAATCACGAACTGAATAAAAAGAGGATTAGAAAATCCGGCATGATCTGGAAAGCCGCGGCAATCATTATTTTTTTGGTTTCATCTACCTACATTTTGTACAACGAGTTTTATCGGTCCGGATTGGGGATTTATAATATCACGCTTAGCGAAATTGAACCCGCTTATGCCGGCAAGGTGGCGATTTACTGTGCTGATTTTAAAAATAAGATGAAACTGGTGGATGCAATGAAGCCTTCTGATGTAAAGTCGCTCCAGGCATTTTTTGCTGAACTGAACACCCTTGACGATATGTACAGGGAATACCAGGAAGACTATTCGAATTATGGTTACAACGAGCGGCTTTTAAGAGCAATGCTCGACTATTATGATAAAAGAGTAAGGATTTTAGATAGAATGTTAATGGAAATTCAAAAACAGAAAGATTATGAAAAACGTAAAGAGGGACATACAGCGATTTAATTATTTGATTTTTATTGTGCTGATCCTTTTCTCCACGGGGTTTTCAGCCCTGGCCCAGGCCGAATTTAACGAAGTGTTGACTTTTGAATCAAATATTGACCCACAAGGAATTATCGAATTTAAAAACCGATCGTTTGATGTGGAGGTTAAAACCTGGAAGAACAATACCGTTGAACTGCAAATGGATGTAAAACTAAAAGCCAAAAACCAGGGGGAAATTGATATTACGGTGGATGCCATCAAATCGATAGAATTTGAAGGTCATGGTTCAAGGTTTTCGATCAATACTTTATTTTGGGAATCGATGACAAGTAGTGTTAATCATAAGCTTAAACTGATAAATGGAAAGAAAGCCGTGCTTAAAGATTTTGAAATCAGGATTACATTGTTTGTGCCCAAAACTATTTTAATGGAGATAGATAGCAAATATGCCGATATAAAGATGGAGGAAATAGCGGGCACAGCCAAAATAAAAATTTATAGCGGGAAGCTGTATGGTGATTCTTTTGGAAGTTCGCTTGAATTGGACATGCGTTATTCCAAGGCATATTTGCAAACTATTCCTGAGGCTAAAATGGAGCTGTACGATTCGGATATTGAATTTACAACCTGCGGAAATATTGATTTAAAAAGTAAATATTCGAAAATAGAAATTGAACATTGTGGAGATCTTGCTTTTGATTCGTTTGATGATAATATCACCATTGGCAATCTGGGAAGCTTTGATGGATCGGCTAAGTACAGCGAGTTTGAAATTGGCACTTCATCGAGTATCACCTTCGATTTTTATGATTCCGACCTAAAAGGAGGCAAAACAGGAAATGTTAATGGGCAAAGTAAGTATTCCGAATTGCGGATTGATGAAGCTGAGGCCGTTATGTTATCAGGTTCTTTTGACGATAGTTTTGTATTTGGTAGCATTCTTTCGTTTGAGTGCCGGGAAAGCAAATATTCCGATTTTGAGATTGATGAATTAAAGGAGGCTTTCAAGCTGCAATCTTATGATGATAATGTTACCATTGATAAATTAGCTCCGGATTTTTCAGAGTTTGTTATCGAGGGCAAATACGGGGACTATCGGATTACTATTCCCGAAAATGCTGCTTATCGCCTACTGATCGATATGAAATATGGAAAGATCGACTACCCGGAAGAACTGTTTGTGCGTAAAACCTACATCAGCGAAAACAGCAATATGTTTTTAGATGCAACAACAAAAAACAGCCCTGATGAAAATTCAAGAATTGTTGATATTAAAGGGCACGACAACCGTATATTTATCAATAATTAGTGCCTGCTGAAAAAAGTCTCAGGCTCTTATCTCTGATATTTCGCGAAGCAATAATCAACACTTTAATTCATAGGGAATTTACAAATGCTTTCCCGGCTCGTTTGATTATTCATCTTCCTTTCATATTAACAACAATGCATTTTAAATTTTACCAAAAACCCAAACATCCTGCAGTTGTTCAAAGAAATTCGGTATGCGGACGAACTCGGCTCAGGGGTGAGAAACATGTTCAAATATACAAAGATTTATTCCGGTGGAAGATTTCCTGAAATTAAAGAAATGGACACATTTAAAGTTTCTGTGCATTATGTTGGGGAGGGTGTTAAAACAAGCAATAGGGAAAATGAGGTTTTTGACGGTACTATTGACGGTGCTTCACAACAATTGAAGAATAATTTGATAAAATTATTAAAAGCCATTGCAAAAAGTGAAGGGAAGCGTACTCCCTATTATAGATTAATTACAAATATTGGCAGTGAAAGAACTATTGAAAGATACATGCAACAATTACGTGATGCCAATTTAATTGAATTTAGAGGTACTGCACTGCAAACAGGGGGATATTTTTTAACTGATGAAATTAGAAAAAAAATGAACCTTAAGAAGACAATCTGATTCCATTTATTCTCCCGCAGATTTCTCTGATTAACGCAGAAAAGATCCGCGAAATCCGCAGGAAATTCTTTGGCATCGAATAGCAATGGTTGACATTATGGACACGCACTAATTTGAGTCTGTCCATAAAGTCGACTTTTTTGATTTAAGATTGTCCGAAGGACTTCTTTGGAGACGATTAACCCCGATACGCTTCGCTTCGGGACAGGCTGATAGGAGATTTTAGATTGTGCTGAATATCACCAATATCTTATATCTAAAATCGTTAATCTAAAATCGTATATTTTTCTAAATGTTACTTTAAAGACGAACACTAATCAATCATGCCTCAGCGCCCTCACCGGATCGATGCGTGCGGCGCGGGCTGCAGGATAAAGGCCGGCAGCAAGGCTGATTAGAATCGAAAATGCAATAGCCCCCAAAATAAGCCAGGCCGGGAAATAAAACAGGTTGACCGGTTCCATGTCTTCGGGCAAAATCTGCGTGTTCATCACCACGTTAGCCACACGCGTTACCAGCCAGCCCAGCACAAGGCCAAAAAATGCACCCACCAAACCAATTACACCCACCTCCACGAAAAATATCATCCTGATCTCTTTCTCGCTTCCGCCGATGGCTTTCATAATGCCGATTTCTCGCTGCCTTTCGAGTATCGACATCACCATAGTGTTGATGATGCCCAGTCCGGCCACAATCAAAGCAATAGCCCCGACAGCCCCGAGCAGGGAATTCATAATCAGGAAAACCCTTTTAATTTCATCCAGTTGGTCAACAATCGAAAACACCCCAACATCCATGGCACGAAGTTGTTCCGACACCGGGTCGATCATTTTCATATCAGTAACCCTCACCTGGATAGAACTGTAAGTTCCCTTCTGTTTTTTACTATCAAGTAAATCCCAAACGCTCGAAAAGTTGAGGCTTGGAATGGATTTGGCCGTAAGAACCGGAATAATAACCCCACCGCCAAAAACATTGTTCCCAAACTGCCCGGCAGCTTTGGTGATACCGGCAATTTTAAGTTCTGTAACTGTTTCGTCAAAAGGCATTTCGGGCTTGTTGCGCATCATACCAATAATGGCATTGGGAATCTTTGACGGATTCATCGACAGGGATACTATTTTGATTTTTTGATTAATGAGGGAATCAGGATGCACCAGCACAAATCCCCGTGCAGAATCCTCTTTTGAAAGCGTTACTTCCTTCCCATCTTCGAGTAGCTTTATTTTAAGTTTTTGCAAAAACTCCTTGCGCAAAACAACCACTCTTGCCGTGTCGGATGTGTAGAAATTGCCCGCCAGCAAATCATCAAAAGGCTTGTAGGTTCCCATATCAGCCGGCATGGCCTGTACTTTGGTACTTACAGAGTCATCCCCCAAATTTATCCTCGCGGGAAACTCCATGTTGGGATAGGCCACACGAACGCCGGGAATATTCCTGATGTCTTCAAGCAGCGAATCCGTGAGCGGCTTACTTTCCTGGTTTAAGGCATTGGCCATTTCGGCAACATTCCCGGAAGTTATTTCATCCAGGTCGATTTGCTTTGGCGAAACTGTGATGCTTGTAAAAAGGTCGTTGGCCTCAAAAGTATCTGTGATATTTTTTTGCATTCCTGTGCCAAACGACACCATCGAAGTAAGCGCCCCAATGCCAATGATTACACCGAGCGTGGTGAGGAAAGTGCGCAATTTTGTGCGCCGTAGATTTGATAGAGCCAGGAAGATCATGTCGCTTAAATTCATCGTGCTTCCCCCCTTTTTATCATTTCAGTTATACGGCCATCCTTTAATTTCACCACCAAATCAGAAACTTGTTGGGCGGTTTCCTGGTCGTGTGTTACCATGATTATAGTGATATTTTTGTTTTTGTTGAGATCGATGAGCAGCGCCATAATTTCATTGGAGGTTTCGCTGTCTAAGTTTCCGGTGGGTTCGTCGGCAAGCAGCACTTTGGGATTGTTGGCCAGGGCACGGGCAATGGCCACACGCTGGGTTTCGCCCCCCGAAAGTTCATCGGGCAGGTGGGTAAGCCTGTCGCTAAGTCCGACTTTTTGGAGCAATTCGGTAGCAAGGGCTTTACGTTTGCTGCGGGCAACTCCACCGAAAGTGAGGGCAAGATCAACATTTTCGAGGGCGTTACGTGATTGAATAAGGTTGAAAGACTGGAAGATCATGCCCACTGATTTCTTGCGGTGGTTGGCAAGATCAGTGCGGCTCATTTTCCGGAGATCAGTCCCGTCAAACAAAATGGTTCCTTCCGTTGCACGGTCAAGCCCACCAATAAGATTTAACAGCGTTGATTTCCCCGACCCCGACTTCCCAACGATGGAAACAAACTGTCCTTCTTCGATTTCGAGGTCAATTTTTAGTAATGCAGGGATGTTGATTTTGCCCTTTTTATAGGTTCTGCCCAGGTTTGATATTTCGATGAGTTTCAAAATGAAAAGTGTTTAAGAAAGGTAGAACGATTGAAGTGGGGCTGCATTACAAAAATGAGGGAATAATTTGAATTTACAAATCAAAAAAACAATAATGGATTATGGAAAAGAAATTAAAATTTTAGATGTGTCAATAATTTATTTTGAATAAATATTTCCCTACCTTTGGCCGTCTAAAAATTTAAGAATCTGCGAATGAAAAATCCAAACATTCAACTGGTTTATGATAAATACCCCGATAATTCTGTGGGGAACTTAAGTTTTGACAAAGATCAGGCTTTCATCTGGAGTTTTGCAATAAGCAAAAATAAAACTTGAAATTAAATATTATGCAGGAAAACAACTCACAAATCATAATTTATCAAACCGAAACAGGGGAAACCAAAATAGATGTTCGTTTTCAGGATGAAACCGTTTGGCTTACACAAAAGTTAATGGCAGTGTTGTTTCAAACAACTTCTCAAAACATAACAATTCATCTTAAAAACATTTTTGATGAAGGTGAATTGGAAGAAATGGCAACTTGTAAGGATTTCTTACAAGTTCAAAAAGAAGGAGATAGAGAGGTAAAACGAAAACAAAAATTCTACAACCTTGATGCTATTATTTCTGTAGGGTATAGAATTAAATCACATGTTGCAACAAAGTTTAGGCAGTGGGCAACACAGCATATCAGAGAATATATTGTGAAAGGTTTTGTGTTAGATGACGAACGCCTGAAAAATCCTGATTTACCCTTCGATTATTTCGAAGAACTGGAAAGGCGAATACAAGATATTCGCACATCTGAAAAACGATTTTACAGAAAGATAACAGATATTTACGCCACAAGTGTTGATTACGACCCAACACTTGATATTAGCATTGATTTTTTCAAAACCGTTCAAAACAAATTGCATTGGGCAATCACAGGCAAAACAGCTTCAGAAATTATAAGCGAAAGAGCTGATAGCACTAAAGATAATATGGGGTTAAGCAATTGGCGAGGCGATAATATTAGAAAAGCTGATGTTTCAATTGCCAAAAACTACTTGAAAGAATATGAGCTAATCTCGCTGAATAATTTAGTTGAACAATATTTAATTTTTGCACAAGGTCAGGCAATGCGAAGAATACCAATGTATATGAACAATTGGGTTGAGAAGCTAAATGGATTTTTAAGCTTAAATGATCGGGAAATATTGAAAAATGCAGGGACAATTTCTCATGAATTGGCAAAACGAAATGCAGACCGAGAGTACGAAAAATTCAAAGTAGGCAGACAAACGCCACAGGAAGAAGGAGATTTTGAAAAAGCAATTAAGAAAATTGACAAAAAGAAAGGGAAATAAATAACATCTGGTTCAAATAAATAATCCCCTACTTTTGGCACGCAAAAATCAAATACGCAATGCCAAGAGCAAATATTATCTATCAAGCGCCCCAGGAAATAGTCGGAAAACATGTTCGCTCGAAAGAATGGGTTATTTACGCCAGCAACTTGACTATTTACGAGAGAAAAACTAATCCGGTAATTTTAAAACTGAACAGTGAAATATCCGGTTCTTTTATTGGAGAATACATGGAAGAAAAAAAGGAATTCAAGGGGGATTCCATTTCGGAGGTATTTGGCAAAGTGGCGAAATGGTATTTAAAAAACGGTATTGTTTTTCAAAATTGATAAGATTGAATGAAAAATAAATACGTAAACTTCATCTCTGACGACCATTTGTTAGACTGCATTGGAAACCTGCACAATGCTTACCTGAAAGCAAAAAATAACATCACGAAAAAGAATTTTTATTCAAACAAGGTTGACACAATCAAATTGACTTTTGATGCAAAATTCAACTACATAGACGAAGGAAAACTTATTCAATCAGAGATATTAAGGCAAATTGACAAATCCATAAATAATTCAATCGGAACATTTCACGAACAAATTTTAGGTGGAATAAAGGGCTATGAAGCCGGCAATTTAAGCGGTTACGACATAAAAGCCAAGGACGACAGATTGTTTGCAGACATAAAGAATAAACACAACACGATGAACAGCAGTGCCGCCGAAGCACTGTTCCAAAAATTGGCTCGCTATGCAAACGACTATAAAAAAGCAAAAACCAAAACGAGTAAACGAAGCGTTTTAGACCAAATTACTTTTGAAAATTACAGCTATTATCTTGGTTTTGATAAGTTGTAATATTGGTTTAGAAACTCCACAATTGAATAGCCAACTTCAGTTCCTAAATTGACAGGAACAGCATTGCCAATCTGTTTGTATTGTTGAGCCACTGAACCTTCAAAAACCCAGTCATCGGGAAAGGTTTGTATTCGGGCATATTCACGAACAGTAAAAGGTCGGGTTTCCTCGGGATGGCATCTTTCAGTCTGTTTTTGAGCTGGACTACAAGTAAGCGTTAAACAAGGTTCATCCCAACCAATACGCCTTGCCATTCCAGTTTTTCCACCACCAAGATAAAAACTACCACCCATAAATTCTTTTTGAATTTCAATTGGTAAATCACGCCAATAACCCTTTTGTGGAACTAAATCTAAAACAACTTTTTTGCTTTGTGGGTATTTTGCTCCTGAAGACTTTGGGACATTCGTATCGTATAGCTCTCCTTTTTTCAAAGCATCTTTCAAATTATAAATTTTATTATGTGGTTTTGGATATTTGTATTGTAAGTCAATATCCTTTCTAATGCCAACCAAAATTATGCGTTCTCTTTTTTGTGGCACTTTGTAATTTATGGCCTTCAACACTTGAACAGGAACAACATTGTAACCAATTTCATCTAAAATTGAAATCATTCCCCGCAACGTTTTCCCATTTTCGTGACTTAGCAAACCACGGACATTCTCACCAATACAAATTGGTGGGTTCACTTCTTTTACAACTCTTGCAAACTCATAAAACAATGTGCCTCTTGCATCTGTAAGCCCTAATTTTTTCCCAGCGTAACTAAACGCCTGACAAGGAAAACCGCCAGTAACGACATCAATTTTATTATGATATTCTGAAAAATCAAATACCTTAATATCCCCTTCTAAAACTTTCCAATTAGGGCGGTTTTTACGTAAAGTTTGACAAGCCCATTTATCAATTTCATTCAACGCAACGCATTTTAAACCTGCCTTTTCCATACCGACAGCCAAACCGCCGGCTCCGGCAAACAACTCTAAAACTAAGTAGTCATTATGTGGCTCAACGAAGTTAGAAACAGAATCTTCAATGTCGTGACTAAAGAAATTAGCAAAGAGCGTTTCAACTTGTTCTCGCTTATAGACGCGATAGTTACTCATAGGTTCACGGACTGCGGACAACTTACCTTCTCTATCCCAACGCCTAAGCGTTTCTTTGCTTTTCCCGATGAGTTCAGATGTTTCGGAGAGTGATAAATATTCTTTCATAACCAAGTTGCTTAACCTTATACAATGGTTACAAAAATACAACTTATGTTTAAAACGACAATAACAAAAGAAAAAAAAGTAAGACCGCCCAACATTTTGTAAAAGTAATGGCCGGGAAAGTACTGCGAAATGCCGAAGCTTCTCACATCAACCCCTGTGGCCAATGGCATTAAAACCACCAACTGAAGTCCTAAATGCTTTTTATGCGAGAAACACCAAAGTTTTATGATGTACCTGGAAGTTTTAAAAAATGCGACAAGCCCCAATTATCAAAACTTTCAATTCGTGCAAGTTTTGGTAATTTATTTCTACTTTCGCAATATGGATAAATACATCACAATACTGTAGAAAAATGTATGCTCACAGCGGATTCGTTTACAAAAAACCGAAACGGAGTAAGGCACTTGAAGGTATTTAACTGGCTTCTTAAACTCACTGAAAATTAAGAATAAAGACGAACAATTTAATGCATCTTAGTGCAACTTGGTGCGCTTAGTGCCTAAGTGGTAAAAAAAAGATAAACACTCACATAGTGATGCCTATGGCATAAGACACTTAGAACACTAAGAAACACGAAGTAAAATAAACCCATCTAAACATTTTCACCACTTTTCCAAATCCTATCAAAATGAAAAAAATTCAACTGCTGTTCGTAATGCTTCTAACGTTCATTGCTTCTTGTCAGCAAAAAAACAGCACTACCATGGCACACATTCTGAAAAATAAAAATATTGAAATCCATATCGACCTGCCTTTAGCGAATTACCAGCTTTCAAGGTTTGACTGGACGGGTAAAATTACAGCCCTTAAATATAAAAACGTTGATGTTTCAGGTTTTGAAAAAATGGACATTGAAGGCGACACCGATTACGGGAAAGGGTTTTACAATGAATTTGGGATTGATGCCCCCCTTGCTTATGATGAAACTGATGAAGGAAACTATTTCCATAAAATAGGGATTGGGCTGTTAAAAAAAGATAGCGAGCCCTACCTTTTTAGCAAAAGCTATAAAATTAAACCAGCCGAATTTAAGGTTACTAAGGAATCCGATAAAATCATTATCGAGTGTACATCCCAAAACATGAATGGTTATGCATACCTTCTGAAAAAAGAAATTGAATTGTTGGAAAGCGGTTTCGTGATTAAATATTATTTGCGCAATACCGGCGAAAAACCCATTACCACCAACGAATACAACCACAATTTTCTATCTATCAATAAAGAATTAATTGGCAGCAATTACGTCTTGAGGTTTCCTTTCCTCCTCAACCCTGAGTTATTTTGGGCAACAGTTAATCCCGAAGGAAAAGTTGAAATCGGGCAGGACGAAATTACATTTAATGGCACAACAAATGAACAGTTCTTTTTTAGTAACCTTTCGGGAGGTGAAAACGTAGATGCCGCCTGGGAATTAATAGACACCAAAAGCAAGATAGGCATAAGTGAAAAAGGAAGTTTTAAAACCTCGAAAGTAAACCTGTGGGGCTGGAAACATGTTGTTAGCCCCGAGCTGTTTTTTGATGTTAATGTTGGGGCGGGGCAAGCCATCGAATGGTCGAGAACTTATGTAGTTTTTGAAGTTAATTAAAGCATTTTATAGTACCTTTTTTCTAAAATTTGTTCCTAGTGCTCAAAGCAATGCCGCAGCCTGAAAGGCTGGTACATCACAAGGTCAGGCATCGCCTGACCTTACGGGGGAGCTACGTCACCCCCCCAGCCTGAAGGGCTGAAACTCATCACCAAAAAAATCAATCCCCCAAAGGGGAGGTTTTGGTATCTAACCTGTCGCAGACCTTCGGCCTGCAGGTGATTATTGGGGTGCTTTTATGCTTTGAT
>Ga0208900_1000454_pt1 | contig 25552 bp, 24 predicted proteins | sample AntAceMetag02UKK_FD_184763 | JGI IMG/M metagenome (GOLD analysis project Ga0208900, IMG submission 184763) | Saline lake microbial communities from Ace Lake, Antarctica - Antarctic Ace Lake Metagenome 02UKK (SPAdes) (version 2) | ecosystem: Environmental > Aquatic > Non-marine Saline and... | reverse complement strand
TTACTCACCCGTGCGCCACTCTACTAAGGATTGCAAGCAATCCCGTTCTCGTTCGACTTGCATGTGTTAAGCACGCCGCCAGCGTTCATTCTGAGCCAGGATCAAACTCTCCAGTTATAATCCTTTGATAAAACTTTTAGGTCCTTAGACCCGCTCATTCTTCTTTTCTCACTGACCAATTTTCAAAGATCAAACTTTTTGTTTGGGGTTGTTACTGACCCCCAAAACCAGGCCAATATACATGTGACACCCGATCTTGTCAAACCTTTTTTTGCATTATTCAAAAATTATTTTGTGATACTTTTTTTTACCGGCTCTCAATAAAATCTCATCTCCATCCACATCGGTATTTGAAACGATTTGATCCATGGCTGCAATGCGTTCTCCATTGATATATGCCCCGCCCTGTTTCACCAGACGCCTCGCATCGGATTTGGACTTGCATAGCCCAGTTTGGGTCAAAAGATCAATCATCATGGCTTTGCCCACCACATCTTCCTTTTTATAAAGAGTCGATGGGACAGATTCATCACTGGCAGGAGAATGGACTCCCCTGGGAATGGTGGACCCCGGCAAAAGCGTATCCGGCACTTCCAGGGGACCAAACACGGAAACCGATGCTTTTAATGACTTTAAAGCCTCTTGTTCTCCATGAGCAATCTTGGTGGCTTCATAGGCAAGGATTGCCTTTGCCTTATTCAAATCGGCCCCTTCAAGGGATTTTACCGTTTCAATCTCTTCCATGGACAAAAAGGTAAATAACGCCAGAAACCTTGACAAATCTGCATCTTCACAATTCACCCAGAACTGATAATATTCATAGGGGGAAAATCGATCAGGATCCAGCCAAACAGCACCTTTGTGTGTTTTTCCCATCTTGATTCCACTGGCCGTGGTAATTAAGGGAAAGGTAATACCAAAGGCCTGCTTGCCGCGGGTCCTGCGAACAAGGTCAATTCCTGCCACAATATTACCCCATTGGTCACTGCCCCCCATTTGTAACAAACAATCATGGGTTTTGGCCAATTCCATAAAATCATAGGCCTGAAGAAGCATATAATTAAATTCAATAAAGGTCAGGCCATCCTCTGACGCCATCCGTGCTTTATAGCTTTCCGCCTTGACCATCCGGTTAACGGAAAAATACCGCCCGATATCCCTTAAAAACGGTATATACTCAAGGGAAGTCAGCCATTTTGCATTGTCCAGCATCAAGGCCTTGTCATCGGAAAAATTTAAGAACCGCTCCAATTGTTTTTGTATGCCGGCCTTGTTTTCATCAATATCTTCCTGGGTAATAATTTTGCGCAATTCAGTCTTGCCGGAAGGATCTCCAATCAAGCCGGTTCCGCCGCCAACAAGAGCAATGGGCCGATGTCCGTTTCGCTGCATATGGGCCAGGGCCATTATACAGACAAGGCTTCCCACGTGAAGGCTGGATGCGGTTGGATCAAACCCTATGTAACAAGTTGCCCGATTGTTGTTAAGATAGTCTTCCAGTTCTTGTGTATGGGTAACCGCGTCAACAAATCCCCGTTCCTTTAGTACCGTTAAAACACTCATGTATATTTACAACCTTTATTTTTTCGTATATTCCACTGCGCGGGTTTCCCGAATCACCACTACTTTTACCTGACCGGGAAAGGTCAGATTTTCTTCTATCTGGCGGGCAATGTCCCTTGAAAGAAGCAGTGCGCTTTCATCGGTTATTTTTTCACTCTCGGCAATAACCCGGATCTCACGCCCGGCCTGGATGGCATAGGTATTGACAACCCCTTCAAAGGAATTGGCAATATTTTCCAGATCCTCAAGGCGTTTTACATAATTTTCCAAACTTTCTTTTCTGGCGCCGGGTCGAGCCCCGGAAAGCGCGTCGGCCGCCTGGACGATATAATCATAAACCGTCTCGGGCATCCTGTCTTCGTGGTGGGCACCAATGGCATTGACAACGGCTTCTGTCTCACCATATTTTTTAGCAAGATTGGCACCGATGACGGCATGGGCCCCGTCCACCTCATGATCTACGGCCTTTCCAATGTCGTGCAGGAGACCCATACGCTTGGCAAGCTTTATGTTCAAGCCCAGTTCCGCCGCAATGGTTCCGGATAAAAAAGCGACTTCAATGGAATGCTGAAGCACATTCTGGGCATAGGATGTCCGAAATTTTAATTTTCCCAGAACCTTGATTAATTCGGGATCTATTCCATGAACGCCCAGGTCAAAGGCAGCCTGTTCCCCTGCCTCTTTAGTTGTCAGTTCAACCTCTTCGGTTGCCCGTGCCACCACATCCTCAATCCTGGCCGGATGGATTCTGCCGTCGGAAATCAATTTTTCAATGGCAATCCTTGCCACTTCCCTGCGGATCGGATTAAACCCGGACAAAATTACCGCCTCAGGCGTGTCGTCAATGATAAGGTCAATACCCGTTGCCGCTTCCAATGCCCTTATATTCCGGCCTTCACGACCAATAATTCGACCCTTCATTTCATCTCCCGGCAAATGCACAACCGAAACAGTTCTTTCAGCCACATAATCCCCGGCATACCGTTGGATTGCCGTTGAAATGATTTTTTTGGCTTCTTTGTCAGCCTGTTCCCTTGCTTCACTGGTGATTTTCTTGATCAACTTTGCCCCTTCGTGCTTTGCCTCTTCTTCCATGGCTTTAAGCAGAAGGTCTTTAGCCTCATCCAGGGTCAAACCGGATACTTTTTCAAGTTCTTTTTTAGTTTCCTCAAGAAGGATTCTATACTGTTCTTCTCTTCTTTGAGCTGAAGCCAGCGCCCTTCCGATTTCAGCCTCATTTTTTGCAAGCTCCTTATCACGTTTTAAAAACTGATCCTCAAGCTTGTCCAATTTTTCACTCTTTTTTGCGAGACGCCTTTCTTCCTTTTTCATTTCAGAACGGGTCTCTTCAGTTTCCGCATCAAAATCACTCTTCATTTCCAAAAGTCTGGATTTTGCTTCGAGTTTGGCTTCTCTTAAAAGTGTTTCTGATTTTTTTCTGGCGTCTTCGACGAGTTGTTTCTGTTCTTCTTCAATATTCAAATTTTCCTGGTTTACCTTTTTTCTTACCACAAAAAAAGCAACAATTCCCAATCCCAGCAAAAAAACAATCGTTGATGAGAGTATCATCACAGTGTCCATTCAATAATTCTCCTAAAATGCTGTTAACATCAGCAAAAATGACCTTGCTTGCCATATACTACAAAATGAATGAAAATATGGCATAAATATGGAATGGGTATTTATCCAGGGGAAGGTGATTTAAGGGAAAAAAATAATAATAAACAATAGCCCCCACAAATTGCCGTGTTGCTTTTTAAGGCTTTGAACCATTGGTTCAAAAGGTGGGTGTCCAATAATACCTTTAGGCTTTTCCTTGCAACCAGGAACCTAGCTCACCAGTATCAGGGTGAACTCCCTTTTTACTATGCATTAGGACAAAGTCTGTTAGACAATCACGCACATTGCAGGGGCATTGTTTATATCAGCCTATCTATTTATTCAATTCCTTTATCAACTTTATACATCAAAGACGAAACCCTTTGCTCAACGTCTCTTTTCAGTTCAGAATGTTGCTGTTTGAGCTCATAAAAATCCCTTGAGAGATTCATGGCCGCAAGAAGCAATATGGCGATTTTATTCCTGCCTGTTGTTTTATTCTGGAACAAAGCCTCTGCTTCTTTAATATAATCTTTTAAATATTGTGCAACTTTATCCGGATCCTTTACCTGTCCATCCGGTTTAAATCTAAACTCTTCCCCGAAAAGATCAATTTTAACAATTTCATCCAATGAAATCCCTTTACCGATTTTTAACGGTTACACGTTTGATTGATGCTCATTTTTTAATGCATCATTTGATAAATTATTGGAAAAACTATCCAACTTGGTCAAAAGTCCATCAATTTTCGATTGAATCAAAGCTTCCTGTTCAAGGTTTAATTCTTCAGTTTCATTCTTCTTGGCCAGCTTCGTTTCCAAGTCTTTAATTTTTGAACTCAATTCCAAGTTCTCAACCTGCAGCATCTGGCAAAGCTCTATCAGAAAATCAACTTTTATATCAATATCATCAAACTTGTTTTTAATAATCTCATTACCCAATTTCATAGTCTCTTAAAGTGTTCAATTAGGGTTCAGTATAGTTTAAAATATTTGGGAAAGTCAAGGTAATTCATTTTCAATCTGCTGAATCAAGGCTTCCACTCGCTCAAGGTCATTGGGGCTGTTCACCCCGATTACCTGCCGTGGATCTGCCATCAACTGGACACTGATTTTTTCTCTTTTAGATCTTGCAATCTGGACCATATCCGTTAAATAGAATTCAGCCTGATTATTATCCGGGCGTATCAAGCCAATGGCCTCTTCCAAAAAAGTTTTATCAAAACAATAAATCCCCGTATTGATGGTTGTTATCTGCTTTTCTTTATTGGTTGCATCGGATTCCTCCCGAATAGAGGTCATATCACCCGATGAATCCAGAATAATTCTGCCATACCCGGTTGGATTCTCCATATTAACCGCCAAAACCGTTAATTTGGCATTGGTTGTCCTATGGGCGGCAAGAAGCGCCCTTAAGGTATCTTCTTGAATCAAGGGGACATCGCCACATAGCACCAGCACATCTTTTATTTTGGGTACCAGTTCGGGCAAGGCCTGCTTAAGCGCATCTCCGGTTCCCAGCAAGGAGGTTTGAATCACAAAATCAACCAAAAAATATTGGCATACCTCTTGTTTGACAAGCTGCGCCTGATGCCCGATCACCAGATGGATATTACATCGTGTCAGTTTTCTTGCACACGCAAGGACATGTACCACCATACTTTTTCCCGCCACCTTGTGAAGCACTTTGGGAAGATCTGACTTCATCCGGGTTCCCTTGCCGGCGGCAAGAATAACAATCGCTAAATCATCCATCTGATTCTCTCAATGTTAGTATCCCATCTTTTAATAGCACTGGTTTTAGTAGCACTGGTTTTAGCATTCATTATTTTAGCCTATCTTGTATCCTTTTAAAAAAAAGGGGGGTACTTTTCAATGGAAAAAGCATCCCCCTCCTTTTTTTCTTTAATCTGCCATCATTCATCTGGCATATTTGACAATTCACCTGCCTGGCAGATAATTTTCTAAAAAATTAGAATTCCAGAATCATATTATTTCCTGGTTCCTGCAATTTTAATTCGGTCTATTGCCCGCCTCAAAGCAGCTTCAGCTCTTAAAAAATCAAGATCTGCAGTTTTGGCAGTCAGGCGTTGCTCAGCCCGGGTCTTTGCTTCCTGGGCCCGTGTGACATCTATATCTTTCCGCCGTTCGGCAGATTCAGCCAGGATGGTTACCTTGTTGGGCAGCACTTCTGCAAAGCCGCCGTTGATAAAAAGAAGCCTCTCTTTTCCATTGGCGTCTTTATACCGGAGCGTCCCCAATTTCAAGGATGTCAGGAAGGTGGTGTGCCCTTTGAGCGCACCAAATTCACCCTCTGACCCTGGCGCCACGACAATTTCAACCTCTTCGCTGACAATTGCTTCTTGTGGTGTAACTACTTCAAGAAATAGTTTTTCGGCCATGTTATCCCTCCAGCTTAAGCTGATTTAGCCTTTTCAATGGCTTCTTCAATAGAACCTACCATATAGAAAGCATTTTCCGGCAAATCATCATGTTTTCCATCAATGATTTCCTTAAATGATCTAACCGTATCTTCAACCTTTACAAATTTACCCGGCATACCGGTAAATGTTTCTGCCACATGGAAAGGCTGGGACAAAAATTTCTGGAGTTTTCTGGCGCGCTGCACGGTAACTTTATCCTCGTCGGACAGCTCATCCATACCCAAAATTGCAATGATGTCCTGGAGCTCTTTGTATTTTTGCAGGGTCTGCTGAACCACCCGGGCAACAGAGTAATGCTCTTCACCAATGTAGGCTGCATCCAAAATTCTGGAAGATGAATCCAGGGGATCCACCGCAGGATAGATACCCAGCTCTGCGATCTGCCGGGACAAAACAACGGTTCCATCCAGATGGGCAAAAGTAGTGGCAGGGGCCGGATCCGTCAAGTCATCGGCCGGTACGTAAACGCACTGGACCGCTGTAATGGAACCCTTGTCCGTTGATGTAATACGTTCCTGAAGTTCCCCCATGTCAACGGCCAAAGTGGGCTGATACCCAACGGCAGAAGGCATACGACCAAGAGTTGCAGATACTTCTGCACCGGCCTGGGTAAAGCGGAAAATATTATCAACAAATAAAAGTACGTCCTGACCTTCTTCATCACGAAAATACTCGGCACAGGTCAAAGCGGACAGGGCCACCCTTGCACGGGCTCCAGGAGGTTCTGTCATCTGGCCGTACACCAGGGCGCACTTGGGGAGAACGCCGGAGTCTTTCATCTCGTGATAAAGGTCGTTACCTTCACGGGTTCTCTCGCCTACGCCACCAAATACGGAAATACCACCATGCTGCATGGCAATATTGTTAACCATTTCCATCATGATAACGGTTTTACCAACTCCGGCTCCACCGAACATACCCATTTTTCCACCACGGGGAAAGGGAACCAGAAGATCGATAACCTTAACGCCGGTTTCAAGAACACGAACGGTTGTATCCTGCTCAGTAAAAGCAGGGGCATGTCTATGGATGGGAAGCATTTTGTCCTGGGAAATCGGACCCAGACCATCAACGGGACGACCCACAACGTTGAGAACCCGTCCCAGGGAAGCTTCACCAACGGGCATCATAATGGGAGACCCGGTATCTTTAACCGCCATGCCCCTCTGGAGACCGTCTGTTACGTCCATGCCGATACAGCGAACCACATTGTCACCCAGATGCTGGGCCACTTCGACAATCAGGTTGTCTTCCATATCACTGATGGCAGGGTTTGTAATGCTCAAAGCCGTTAAGACCGGAGGAAGGTTTCCGGGCTCAAATTCAACATCAATAACAGCACCCAAAACCTGCGCTATTTTACCTATATTTTCAGCCATTTTTTTCTCCTTAAAAGCTGTTTTACCAATTAAGTATAATCTGTTCTATCCCTTAAGTGCCTCTGCACCACCAACAATATCCATCAGATCAGAAGTAATACCTGCCTGCCGTGTTTTGTTGAATATTGCCTGAAGTTCGTTCACCATATCTTCACATGCTTTTGTTGCATTTTCCATGGCTCTCATTCGAGCCCCATGTTCACTGGTGGACGTCTGGAGCAGCGCATCATATATCTGAATAAAAATATTCTTTGGCAGCATTTCACCCAACAGGGCATCGGAAGAAGGTTCACAAATATGCTCGGGAAGGAACTCTCCCTGTGCATCAGCTTCTTCTGTTCCCAAGGCCACATCCGCAAGGGAAGGGATGGGAAGCACCTGTTTTAAGGTGGGGATCTGTCTTGCCATGTTTTCGAACAGGGAATAAATCAGATATACTTCATCAACAGCTCCGTCAAGGAAACTGTCTATCATTTTTTGTCCCGCGGTGGATGCGACCGAGAAGTCGATCTTTCCGCCCACCACACCAAGATACTCATCTGTGATGGGGAAGGGGCTTTTCTTTGCCCAGTCTCTGCCTCTTTTACCAAAACAGATAATAGAGACATCCTTGCCTGCAAGCTCGGATTCGATTAATTTTTCAGCTTTAGCAATCAGATTATTGTTAAAACCGCCACAAAGTCCTCTGTCAGATGTACAGAGGATCAGGGCCACCTTTTTGACTTCTTCACGGGGGACAAGCAAGGGGCTTGCATCTTCACCGGATTTACCGGCAATGCTTCCCAAAACTTCAGCAAACTTGGAAGCATAGGGTTCAAACGCCTCCATTCTCAGCTGGGACCCACGCAATCTTGAAGTGGCGACCATCTTCATGGCAGAGGTAATCTGTCTAGTCTTTTTGACACTGACTATTTTCGATTGTACTTCTTTTAAAGTTGCCATATGATCTCACCTTTACGCCTAATTTTAATGAAAATATTCACACTAAGATCCAAAAACTACCCTAAATGGTATCCTTGAATTCTTCGCCATAGGCTTCAAGGCATTTTTTCAATTCGCCTTCGATCTCCGCAGTAATTTCCTGTTTTTCTTTCAAACCGGAAAAAATTGAAGGGAAATGATTTTCAACAAAGGGGTAAAGACCTGCTTCATATTTTGCAACTGCTTCTCTTGGGTATTTATCAATATAGCCCTTGGTTCCGGCATAGAGAGCGGTTACCATTCTTTCCATGGAAAGGGGTTTAAACTGGGGTTGTTTGAGCAGCTCCACCAGTCGCTCGCCACGGGTGAGCTGTTTTTGAGTCGCAGCATCAAGATCAGACCCGAATGCGGCAAAGGCTTCCAATTCACGGAACTGGGCCAAATCAAGGCGCAGGGTACCTGCCACCTGTTTCATGGCTTTTACCTGTGCAGCACCACCAACCCTTGACACGGAAAGTCCAACATCAATGGCAGGCCTGATACCGGCAAAGAAAAGATCCTTGTCCAGAAAAATCTGACCATCGGTGATGGAGATAACGTTTGTCGGGATAAAGGCTGACACGTCCCCTTCCTGGGTTTCAATGATGGGAAGGGCTGTAAGAGAACCGGCACCTTCTGCATCGGAAAGTTTTGCGGATCTTTCAAGCAAACGGGAATGATTGTAAAAAATATCACCAGGAAATGCCTCACGTCCCGGCGGACGCCTGAGCAGCAGGGATACCTGACGATAGGCAACCGCCTGTTTTGAAAGATCATCATAGATAATCAGGGCATGTTCACCCTTGTCTCTGTAATACTCACCCATGGCGCAACCGGCATAGGGAGCCAGGTACTGCATGGCAGCAGATTCAGAAGCAGATGCAATGACAACGGTTGTGTATTCCATGGCACCATGCTCTTCAAGAGCGGCAACAACCTGGGCAACAGTAGATTTTTTCTGACCGCAGGCAACATAAATACATTTGATGCCACTTTCCTTTTGAGCGATAATGGCATCAACGGCAACTGCTGTTTTACCAATCTGACGATCCCCAATGATCAGCTCACGCTGGCCGCGACCAACAGGAGTCATGCCATCAATGGCCTTGGAACCGGTGTAGCAGGGTTCATGAACACCTTTCCTGGCGATAACACCGGGAGCTACCAATTCCATATTCATATAAATATCAGAGTTGATGGGGCCTTTACCGTCAACGGGTTCACCCGTTGTGGTTACAACCCGACCCAAAAGGGCCTCACCCACCGGAACCGATGCAATACGATCGGTTCTTTTTACCACATCACCCTCTTTGATAACTTTATCATCACCCAGGATGGCAACACCGACATTGTCTGATTCAAGGTTCAATGCAAGGCCCAAAATTCCACCGGGGAATTCAACCAACTCCATTGCCTTAACTTTTTCCAAGCCATACACCCGGGCAATACCATCACCCGCAGAGAGAACAACACCTGTTTCGCTCAGATCAACTTCTGCATCAAAGCCTTTGATCTGGTCTTTAATTATCTGGCTTATTTCTTCCGCTTTAATTTCCATTAGACACTCTCACCTTTTTTTAATGTTTCCCGCATATTAATCAGCTGAGTTTTCACGCTGCCATCCAGAACAAGATCTCCGATTTTTGTTACCACTCCGCCAATGAGGCTTGGATCCTGCTCAACATTCAGAACAATCGTTTTTCCAGCTTTTTTAGACAAGGCTTCCTTGATTTTCTCTATGGCGTCAGAGGATAGTTCTGTTGCTGAGATGACACTGGCCTTAACAACCCCTTTGAGTTCATCGGCCAGATCCTTATAATAGGAAGCAATCTCCCGCAAAAAACCGATTCTCCCCTTGTCAAACAAAAGCACCAGAAAAGATTTCATTATGGCAGACAAATCCGTTGCCGCCAGAACAGCTTGAAGCACTTTTTTCCGGTCATTTTTATTGTACAGGGGATTGGTCAATGCGAGTTCAAACCCATCTTGTGTGTCAAAAAGCCCCACCACAGCGCCTAACTCTTCATTGTATTGTTCTGCCTGACCGTCTTCCTGGCCGATAAGAATCAATGCCTTGGCATAACGCCTTGAAACTGCTAAGTTTTTCATTATGCCACCACCTTTTTCAGATATTGATCAACCAGGTTATCCTGATCTTCAGATGAGATGGATTCTTTAATGACGGCCTCTGCTTTTTCCATTGCCAGCTCAGCAATTTCCTGCTGAAGACTTGCCTTGGCTGCTTTGAATTCCTGTTCGATGGTTCGCTTGGCCATATCTTCCAGTTTGTCAGCCTGGGCCGCAGCTTCTGCAAGAATTCTAACCTTGGCTTCTTCGCCTTGTTTAATATAATCTGCAACAATAAGTTTGGATTCCTGATCCAGATTTTCAAACTTGGCTTGGTATTCAGCAAGTTTCTTCTCAGCATCTGCTCGTTTTTGCTCCAGACTGCTCAACTCATCTGCAATCTCTTGCTTGCGGGATGAGAAAAACTGGACAACCGGTTTTTTAGCAATAAAAAACCCGGCTATGGCAAGGATACCAAAGTTTAAGACTTTCCAGGTATCAATTGCAAGCCAGCTGTTGTGGACAACATGCCCTGCCTCAGACGCCAATGCAACAGACCCGAAACCCGTTACAAGAACCGTAACAAACCCCACGATCTTAAAGTGTCTTTTTCTTAATTTGCCTAATTTTAATTTACCCGATTTTAATTTAGTGTACATTAACAAGCCCTCCCTAGGATCTTCTCGCCGATGGCCTTGGCATACGCCTCAACCTCGCCCTCAAGGGCTTTCCGGGCCTGCTCAGTTTCAGATGCCACCTGCTCTTTAATTTGAGCAAGATTGGCCTGAGCTTTCTTGTTAATCTGGTCGATTATTTCCAATTCTTCCTTTGATGCTGCTGCAACAAAGATCTCTTTTTCCTTCAGACCTTTGGATCTGGCTTCTTTCAAACCGCTCTTGTAGGAATCCTTCTGGGAGTCAAGATCAGCAGACGCTTGTTCAACGCCGTCTTCAAGGCTTTCAACCTTTGCTTTTCTTTCCAGAAGAACTTTACGGATCGGTTTGTACAGTACCAGATTGAGCATAAAAAGCAGAACAAAGAAATTGATCATCTGATATACCAATGATATATCAGGAATCACAGTTATCATAAAATTCCCTCCGCCAGTTAATAATTATAAAAAAATCAACTACTTATATCCTACTGACTGTTCTTTTACGAAGACAGCCTAAATTCCACTGAAAACGTGACTTGAGTACCATCCAGGTAAGCATTTGTCAACATTGAATAATAAATTATTTACCGTTTTTAATACCTCTTTTTCTCGGTTTTTTTGGTTAGGTTATTGTAAAATTTCGCATACTGATATTCATAAGAATCCCAAATCCAACCATATTGGTCACCACGGATGACCCGCCATAGGAAACAAGGGGCAAGGGCACCCCCACCACCGGCATCAACCCCATGACCATACCGATATTAATAAAAATCTGCCAGAAAATCATGGCGGTAATGCCAAAGGCTAAGATCGACCCAAACATATTGCGGCAGTTATAGGAAATGTTCAGTCCCCAAAACAAAAGAATAAAATACAAAATCAATAGCACGGCACAACCTGTTAGCCCCCACTCTTCTGCAAGTACGGAAAGTATAAAGTCCGTATGCTGCTCGGGCAGAAAGGACAATGCATTCTGGGTTCCTTTTAAGAACCCCTTTCCCACAAGCATTCCAGACCCGATGGCAATTTTGGACTGGATAATATGGTAGCCTGCCCCCAGGGGATCTCGGTCAGGATCTATAAATATCAGTATTCTATCTTTCTGATAGGCTTTAAGGCCCACAAACCATACCAGGGGTAAAATGGAAAGGCCAATGCTGGCCAGGGAATAGAAGACACGTTTTTCAACTTTTACAAACAAGGTAATGGATCCGGCAATCAGCAACAACAAAAGCCCTGACCCAAGATCCGGCTGATTGACAATCAAACAAAAAGGAATAAGGCATAAGATTGCCGGTTTGATAAGATTTTGAAACCCTAATCCCTCTGGGGACACAGAGTCGGAATAAACAGACGCCAGGCTGATAATCAAGGCAATTTTCATCAACTCGGAAGGCTGCATCCGAACAAATCCGATTACCAGCCATCTGCGGGAACCTCCCCCTATGTGGCCGAATAGATAAATTGTGACCAACAGCCCCACACAAATTGTCCAGATAAATAGATTCAATTTGTCTAATTCTCTGAAATCAATCACCACCGAAGCCATCATGATGCAAAACCCCGTGGCCATCCAGACCCCCTGCTTTTTAAAAAGAGGGTGAAGATCCGTTCCATCATAGCCTGCAGTGACAGCAGAGTACAAAATGACCAGACCAACAGAACAGATCAACAGGATAACCACCAGGAATCCCCAGTCAAAATTTTCAATCAGCCGTCTGTCAAACATGATACACTCCTGTATTTCAGGGTTTTATGGTGTCTTTTTTGCATTCTGTTTTTGAAGCTGTTTTTGGAGCTGTTTTTTTAAGATATTTTTCTATCAAGGCACCTGCAACAGGGGCTGCTGCAGAAGAACCGTGCTCTCCATGCTCAATGATTACACAAATGGCAATTTTAGGCGCTTCTGCAGGGGCATAACTGACAAACCACGCATGGTCCCTCAGGGTTCGTCTTATGGATTCATTGTCAAATTTTTCCCCGGCCTTTCGACTGAATACCTGAGCAGTTCCCGTTTTACCGGCAATATTGATCCCCTTGATCCGAATCCGCCTGGCAGTTCCTCTATCCCCCTGGACCACCTCTAAAAGCCCTTTTTGAACCAGGGCAAGCGTTTCCTTGCTGGCCGGCAACCCACCGGTAATTTCAGGCTGAATCGATTTAACCACATTGCCGTCACTATCTTCAATTGAGGTTACAAGCCTGGGCCGGTAAAGGGTACCGCCATTTCCCACGGCAGCAATAAAAACTGCCATCTGAAGGGGGGTAACTAGATCAAACCCCTGCCCAATACTGATAGACAGGGTTTCTCCGGCCTGCCAGACTTCCTTAAAACGCTTTTTCTTCCAGGCTGCCGTTGGAATCAGCCCCCGTCTTTCATGGTCCAGTTTTATGCCCGTGTATCGACCAAGCCCACTTCCATTGGCGTACTGGGCCAGAGAATCCACCCCGACTTTTTCTCCGGCCTGGTAAAAAAAAACATCGCAGGACTGTGCAATGGCATTCACCACAGTCATTTCCCCGTGTCCATTCTTTTTCCAGCATTGATACCGCCGGTTTCCCAACCGATAATATCCCGGACAAAAAAAACTGCCGTGTTCGTCAATCACTCGTTCTTCCAGGGCAGCCATGGCGGTTAAAATTTTATAGGTGGAAGCCGGGGGGTACTCGGCCTGGATCGCCTTATTGTTCATGGGTTTACCAGGATCGGTCATGAGTGCCTGCCATTTTTTATTGGAGATGCCGCCAATAAAATCATTCTGATCAAAACTGGGGGCACTTGCCATGACCAGCACATCTCCGTTGGATGGATCAATGGCCACCACAGCCCCATCATTTTCCCCAAGCAATTGTTCCGCTGTTCTTTGCAATTCAAGGTCAAGGGTTAAGTGTAAATCATTCCCGGAAACAGGAGGAACTGTTTTGAGCACCTTGATAAGCCGGCCGTTGACATCCACCTCCACCTGGCGCCCCCCTCTTTTCCCCTGCAAAAAAGGTTCAAAGCTTTTTTCAATCCCGTAGCGCCCGATGGAATCCCCTGTTCTGACAGTTGGATAAAAACCACTTTCAAGCTCCTTGCGATTTATCTGTCCCAGATATCCCAAAAGATGGGCCGCTGTTTTTTTATAAATATAATGACGGGTGGGTTCAACATCCATATGGATACCCGGCAGATCAAACTTATGGGCCTCGACAATGGCCAGCAGATCCCTTGAAATATCCCTTTTCAATGTCAAGGGCTTGTAAAAAGCAGATTTCCCCGCTCGTTTAATGCTCCCCATTAGATCTTCAAAGGAAACATCAATCAAATCGGCGAGTCTTTCTATGGTCTCTTTCACCGGGTGGGCATCTTCCAGTACAATGGTCAAATCAAAGGCAGGTCGATTTTCCACTAAAAGGGTGTGATGCCGATCATAAATAAGGCCCCGGGAAGATTTTATACTTTTAAGCCGGACGCAATTGGTTTCGGAAAGACGGCGGTATTCCTCACCCTTGATTAATTGAAGATATACCAGCCTTAAAAACAACAGGACAAAGACCATCAAGATACAAAGGCTCGCTCCCATAAGGCGCTGTTTTATCCAATCGCGATCCGCATTCTTGTTTAAGCTGCTCACATCAATCCCTGTACCTATGGGCAAATTGTTTTTTGAACATTTTTAAAAAATACATCCAATACTGCCGGAATCCAGCGATCAACCAGACACCGGGGGGGATCAATACCCCTCCCCAAACCAGCTGTTTGACCATCAATAAAACATCCATCTGCCCAATCCCCGCGCGGCCCTTTTCAATGAAAACTGAGAACAAGATCAATCCCTGCTGGATGAGGATAGAAACCAGACTGACACTCAGGATAAATATAAAATTTCGTTTAAAAACAAATTGTTTAAACAATTGTACGATCAGATAAATCCACAGATATGAAAAGATATGAAGGGAAAATGCCACCCCTGACAGGCTGTCCATGATACAACCGATAAGGATAATCGTTAAAATCACACCATAATGGGAATACACAAGGCTTAAAAGAATAATGTTCACTATCATCAAATCAAAACACTGGGAAAACCAGGAAAAAGAAGGAAAAATAATGGTTTGAAAAATAATCAGAGAAATCGTGACAACAACAAAAAAAATTGCATTCATCATCTAAAAATTTTTAAATAATTATCTAACATTTATGAATACCAGCACGTCTTCGAGTTTATCGAAATCAACACTGGTCTCTATGGTAATATCCTGGAACAACTGGGAATGTGTATTTTTAACATCCAGAATCCTGCCAATTTTCAACCCCTTGGGAAATACCTGGTCAAGCCCCGAGGACACAATCATTTCACCAGGCCTTATTTCATCCTTTCTCAAGGCATAAACAAATGTACAATTTTCTTGATTATTTCCTTTGACCATTCCCCGGACCCGGGTATTTTGAACCAGGGCATCCACTGCCGAATTGCGATCCGTGATAAGCAGCACCGTGGAATAGTCGTTCGCTACTTTAATAATCTGACCCACTATCCCTTCTGAAACCAGAACAGGAGACCCTTTAACAACACCGTCGGAATCTCCTTTATCGATCATAATGGTCTTAACCCAGGGAGACGGATCCCTTGCAATCACCTGGGCTGCCACATAGACATCCGGAACAGAACTTGTAAAATTCACAAATTTTTTCAACCGTGAATTTTCCTGTTCCATTTCCTCACAACGATTTTTAATTTCCATGGCCTGGGAGAGTTGGGCCTTGAGTTCGCTATTTTCCTTAACCGCCAAAACCGTCATAAAATAGGTTTTCCAGATGGATTCCGTAAAACCTATTGTTCGTGTCACCAAAAGCTGGAAGGGCGAAGCTAGGGAAATAGCAATTCTCTCAACGCTGCTGACCGGCAAAGATTGCTGGCTGGTCATTGTGATTACTGTAAAATTAATCGCAACAAACAATGCCACGCCCATGAAAATTAACATTTTCCGTGAAAACATTCGATCAGTCTATGACCACTTCTCTTAAGATATCAATACAATCAAGTGCTTTTCCACAGCCCAGGGCCACTGTGGATAAGGGGTCATCCGCCACAATGATGGGAAGTCCCGTCTTTTTCCTGAGCAATTTATCAAGATTTTTCAAGAGGGCTCCGCCACCTGTCAGAACAATGCCTGAATCAACAATATCAGCCGCCAGTTCCGGCGGGGTCTGTTCCAGGGCAATACGAACGGTTTCAACAATGGCATCAATCTGTTCAGAAATGGCAACCCTTACCTCTTCGGAATCAATGGCCAGAATCTTGGGAATACCTGATACCAGATCCCGTCCTTTGACCTCAATGGTTTCAAGATTTTCAGGAGTTGGATAAGCATTGCCGATGGTAGTTTTGATGATTTCTGCGGTTCGCTCACCAATGAGCAGATTGTACTTACGCTTGATGTGCTGACTGATGGAGGCATCCATTTTATCCCCGGCAACCCGTAAGGATTGTGTATAAACGACACCGGCAAGGGAAATAACCGCCACTTCCGTGGTGCCTCCGCCGATATCCACCACCATGTTACAGGTGGGCTCGGTTATGGGCAATCCTGCACCAATGGCGGCAGCCATGGGTTCCTCAATGAGAAAAACTTCCCTGGCCCCTGCAGATTCTGCTGATTCCCGGACTGCCCGCTTTTCAACCTGGGTAATCCCAGACGGAACCGCAATAATAATTCTGGGCCGAACAAGGGTTTTTCGGTTATTATGAACTTTGCGGATAAAATGTTTTAACATGGCTTCCGTGACTTCAAAGTCTGCAATCACCCCATCTCGCATGGGTCGAATGGCCACAATATTCCCCGGAGTCCTGCCAAGCATTCGCTTGGCTTCCACTCCCACAGCCAACACCTTGTTTTTTGCACGACTATCGGTTCTGACAGCTACCACAGAAGGTTCGCTTAATACGATTCCTTTTCCCTTTACATAAACCAATGTGTTGGCAGTTCCAAGATCAATGGCAAGATCATTGGAAAAGGCACCCAGCAAAGAATCAGTTATAAAGTTCATTTCACCTCTTTTAAAAAATATTTTTTTTCAGTTTTTTTTCAGTGCTAAAATAATCTATCATATTAACACAAATATTGCAGATATACTATTGAAAGGTATTTGCTAACAAAAATAGGTGATTATTACAAGGCTAAAAGTCCGAAGACATTATAATCTATCCAAGGGCCATAGAAACCACATCATGGAGCAACGGTCTAAAAATTTTAATTTTTTGATTGTCCCGGGAGGGATGAACCCGGTTGGTCAATAGAATAACGATTAATCCGGACGCAGGGTTGATCCAAAAAGAGGTCCCGGTAAATCCCAAATGCCCCACCGAACCCGGTACAAAAAAATGACCGGCAGATGAATTTGATTTTGAAGGGGTGTCAAAACCCGCCACGTAATCCCGACCCAGATCTTTCCGGACAAAAGCTGCAAGGACAGAGGGGTCTAACACATGGGGGGATCCATGACAGACGGCTGTGAGAATCTCGCAGCATAGGGTATGAATGGAGAGTGCATCCCCAAAAAGGCCTGCATGCCCCTCTATGCCACCTGCAGCCCAGGCATTTTCATCCTCCACTTCACCTGTCAGGGTTCGCCGGCGCCAGGGGCAGGTCTGGGTTGAAACCAGGGAAAGTTGACGACCCGACCGGTCTTTTCCCAATGATTTTTTGTCCAAATCAATGAAAAACAGATCCCGAATTCCCAGGGGCTGATATATTTTTTCCTGGACAAATCGGTCCAGCCTTTGCCCGGAAATTTCCTCGACCACCCAGGACAAAACCATATATCCCAAATCACTGTAAACCTCTTGATGTCCCGGTTTTGTTTCAAGGGGCTCTTGGACAATCAAGTTGCGCAAAAGTTCCCTGGGCGCCTGATTCTCCTTGGCCATGGCCCAAAAAAATTCCCTGTGGGCCGGCAGACCCGAGGTATGCCGCAACAGCATCTCAATGGAGATATCTGCCTTGGGCGTTTTCAAAACAGCGGGGATCACATCTCCCAGCAAGGTATCCAGGGAGACCTTGCCCGCTCGCACCAATTCCGAGACAGCAAGGGCTGTGGCCAAGGGTTTGGTCAGGGAGGCCAGATCAAAAATGGAGTTCGTTTGCATAGGGCGCTGGTCTGACAGGTCAGCAACCCCATATGCCCCATGGAAAAAAACGTCTTTGCCCCTTGCACATAAAAGAACAGCCCCGGGAAATACCGAGTCTGCAACCCCTCTTGCCATCGTTTTTTCAATCTCAAGATATTTCATTGGAGCGGCTTCCATTTTAACACCGCACTTGAGGTATCCAGCACCACATCCAATCCCATTGCCAGGGACAAATTAAGATCTCCATGGCCTGCGGCCAATCCCATCAGAAGCGGTATTCCATCAAATATCTCCAATAAAATTTGCGGGATATATTCTGGGGTTTCACAATTAGCAAAGGACCCTGTAACAACCCCTTGTACTCCCTCGAACAGCCCCGCCATCTTCATCTGGGACAGCATCCGGTCAATTTTATAGGCCGGCTCCCCCACATCTTCCAAAAAAAGAACAGATTTCTTAAAATCGGGTTGAAACGCAGTCCCGATCAAATGGGTCAGGGTGGCCATATTCCCCCCCATGAGTTTTCCCATGGCCTGCCCCGGTGAAAGACACAGACCCCGGGGGAGCGAAATATCCTTAGGAAGGCCGGTGATGGCCTGGAAAAAAGAAGAAATGGTTTTGGGATCCGCATCGGCAAGGGAAACCAGATTGGGCCCATGAACTCCGGCAAATTGAGTTTGCTGGAGTAAGGCCATTAAGAGGGCGGTGGCATCTGAAAACCCCATGACCAATTTGGGATTTTTTCGAATCAGGTCCCAGTCCAGATACACCAGCATGCGCATGGCACCAAACCCGCCCCGGGCAGAGATGATCCCTTTTATCCCGGGATCTGCAAACAGCTCATTTACCACAGCGGCCCGGGACGCGTCATCCCCGGCAAGATACCGTTTTTCTCCAAAAATCGCCCGTGGCACATGGACCTGAAAGCCTAACTGTTTAAGACACTCAATGCCCTGGTTTAATCGGTTTTCATCAAACCGGGCAGAAGGGGCTGCCACCCCAATGGTATCCCCTTTTTTCAATGGATAAAAATTTTTCATCTTGTTTAATTTATCTCCACAGACTTACCTTCTATTTTTTCAATCTATTCTTAAATAACGGTTCCCATATGTATAAAAACACGCCTATCCAGATGCATCCAAAGGTAATCAGGTGATGGTGGGTGAAGGCTTCCTTGTATACAAAAACCCCCAGAACAAACGCAATGGACGGCGCCAAATATTGCAAAATACCGATGGTGGATAAATTAAGCCTTTTGGCTGAAGCCGCAAACCAAAGCAATGGTAGGCTGGTGACCACCCCTGCCCCGACCATCCAAAGGGTGAGTTGCAAATCATTCAAAAAATAAGTGTCAAGAAAAACGGCCCGATACAAAATATACCCCAGGGCTGGAACAAACAAAACAATGGTCTCTACAAACAGCCCCGGTATGGGGGCCACCGGACTTTTTTTTCGACAATAGCCGTAAAGCGAAAAGGTAACTGCCAGGGTCAGTGCATACATGGGCAGGTTACCATAGGCAGCAAGGGAATAAACAACACCGGCCAATGCAAAGAAAACCGCAACGCATTGGAGTCGGCTGAATCTTTCACCCAGCAAAAGATACCCGATCAATACGTTGATCATGGGATTGATGTAATACCCAAGACTTGTTTCCACCACCCGACCCGAATTTACCGCCCAAATATAAACGAACCAGTTAAGGCCGATCAAAAATCCACTGAGAATAAGGCCTTTTAAGTTTGCCGCTATGTTCGTAATACTGCGAACCTCTCCCCATCTTTTTTGAAAAGAGATAATCAGGGCAAGAAAAATACAGGACCAGACAATTCGATGGCACAAAATTTCCAATGGACTTACCGCCTGCATTTGCTTCCAGTAGGCCGGCAAAAAACCCCAGGCAATAAAGGCAGCCAGACCAAACAGGACCCCAAAAAATTGTTGACTCATATATTCTTCCTCAATCCGCCCCTGGTAGAGACGACCCCTTACTCCAATGGAAAGATGCATTCCATCTTTTCCATTCCCGATTTCAGATTCTTTCCCTGGTTAATATCTGGCCTTTAATACACCCCGGAAAAAAATCAGGCAATACAGGATACCGATATCTTCTTCCATGGACTCTTCCGGAATTGCAACACTAATTATTGTTTAGGCAGCGGGCACATCCCCTCTGGGAAGGTAATCCTCCCTCACCGGAGAAAAAACCTCAATGGCCACAGAATCTTCCATCACCTCAGCCCGATGTTCCACATTCCCGGGGATGGACCAGCTGTCACCGGGTTCAACCAGGAACCCTTCCTGATCAATATATAGGGTCATCTTGCCTGCGACCATAAAACCCGTCTGCTCATGGGGGTGGGAATGGACAGGCAGTTTGCTTCCTTTTTTCAGATGAAACCGGGATAAAAGACTTTTTTCTCCATATACCAGGGTTTTCATCTCAATTCCCTCAACCGGACTTACAAACCCATCATCCGTGTGCTGTACAAACATCAATATTTCCTTTATTTCAGGTGTTTATTTAAGGGACATTTTGACAAAATTTTCCAGAATTGCAATACTATAGCGTTATTAATTTTATAATCAAAGGTATCAATGAACTCCAACACCCCCATGATCCTGGCACCGGCCGGGAATACAACCTCATTTTTAGCGGCCATTGCCGCTGGCGCTGACGCCATTTATTGTGGATTAAAAATATTTTCCGCCCGGATGGAAGCAGACAATTTTTCCATTGAAGAACTGAGCCGGTTGGCAGCCCTTGCAAAATCCAGGCAGATCAAGGTTTATATTGCCTTCAACTCCATCATCAAAGAGTCTGAGCAGGATAAAGTATTTAAGATATTGACCAAACTTTGTGAGTTTGTGCAATTTGACGCCTTGATTGTCCAGGACCTTGCCATGATTCCCCTGGCAAAAAAGGCAGGGTTTAAAAAAGAGTTCCATGTATCCACCCTGGGCAATTGCACCTTTCCTCTGGGTCTTGAAACCGCTAAAAAGGCAGGGTTCTCCCATGTGGTATTGCCCAGGGAATATACCATAGATGAAATTAAAGAGATGGCCCAGAAGATGCCGGAGAATATGGCCCTTGAAGTTTTTATCCATGGAGCTCTGTGCTATTCTATTTCAGGCAGGTGTTATTGGAGTTCCTGGTTTGGCGGAAAAAGTGCCCTGAGAGGCAGGTGTGTCCAGCCCTGTCGCCGCATATATGAACAAAAAAATCAAAAGAAGCGCCATTTTTCATGTATGGACTTTTCAGCCGATGTCCTGGTCAAAGTTTTAAAAGAAATCCCCCAGGTCACCACCTGGAAAATTGAGGGCAGAAAAAAAAGCCCCCACTATGTGTATTATACGGTCAAAGCCTATAAGCTGCTCAGGGATGAGCCCACAAAGAAAAAAGAGGCCTTGTCCTATCTGGACTATGCCATGGGAAGAGAATTTTCCCATTATAATCTGTTGTCCCAGCGCGTTCAAAATCCTCTGGAGCATACCTCTGAAACAGGGTCAGGCCTTTTTCTAGGACGGGTAAAAAATCCTGCTGAACCCTATTTTATTGCGCGGGAAGAACTTTTCAGTGGTGATTTATTAAGAATAGGGTATGAAGAAAATGAATTCCATGACATCCAGAAAGTCACCCGGGCGATCCCGAAAAAAGGACGCTTCTTTTTATCCAAACGGGCCAGGTTTAAAGTAAAATCAGGGACCCCGGTTTTCATCATTGACCGCCGGGGACCAGAACTGGAATCCTTGATAAAAGAGCTTGAATCAGAACTTGAACAGTTGGATAAAGATCGGGTTGAAAAAATCCAGGTAAGACCGATTTTGGACACCCCTTCTTCGAAAAAAAGAGGGGCAAAAGTATTTGCTTCTAAAAAAAGGCCAGTTGAATTACTGGTATCCAGGGGAAGACACACTTCCAGCAAAAACAGGTCTGACACATCCCATGGGGATACCGGGATCTGGATTTCCGCCAATGCTTACGGCAACAAACCTTCGGGCAAAACCTGGTTGTGGCTGGACCCCCTTCTCTTTCCAGGAGAAGAAAACATCTGTCGCAACTACCTGGACCAGGCAGTGAAAAAAGGGGCAAAAAACTTTATTTTAAATGCATTCTGGCAGATCGGATTGTTTAAAGATCCCCAACGGTTGAATCTCTGGGCCGGGCCCTTTTGCAATATCACCAACTCCATGACCATTAACCTGATGAAAACCCATGGCTTTTCCGGTGCAATTGTCAGTCCGGAACTGGATAAAGAAACCTTTCTCGCCCTGCCCGGCGCCTCTGATCTGCCCCTGGGGGTTGTGACCCATGCCAATTGGCCCCTGGCTGTATCCCGGATCATCTCTCCGGACTTAACTCCGGGACAAATGTTTCAAAGTCCAAAAGGAGAAGGCGCCTGGATCAGCAAATCAAACAATACCTATTATGTATTTCCCAACTGGCCCCTGGACCTGACAGATCAAAAAGAGGAACTGGAACGAGCCGGTTATACCCTGTTTGTATCCCTTCAGGAGAATATTCCCAAGGGGGTTAAAATGAAATCCCGGCCCGGACTGTGGAATTGGAATTTAAAACTGCTGTAAATTTTAAGTGTTTCATTTTTTGTTATGGCCAGGAGCAAATACCATGCCCTGGCCACGGTTATTGAAGTGATATGGTGCAGTTGGGACCTGTAATAAGAAGGTTATTGGTCACTGTGGACTGAATATGCTCCATCTTGCTGCCCAGAAGAATCTCCTTGATAATTCCATGGCCATAGGCACCCAGAACAATCAGGGAATCATGGGGGACCTCATAGAGCATGGTGTCAAACGCCTTGTTCCCATAAAAATACCAGTGGGCGGTATATTGATCCACCAGGGATTCCAAATCTTTTTTCCGGATCAACTCCCTGTAGTATTCTTCCCCTTTTTTTTCAGTCAAGGTATAGATATTCAAGGGCAGGCCCGCTGACATGGCCAGTTTCAAGCCAAGGGTCAACGATTGCATGGCATTTTCAGATCCCCCGAAAAAGACCGAAATACTCAACCACGGTTTAAAGACAGGGCTTGAAATGAGCACGGGAAAGGTGGCGTGTTTGATGATCCTGCGAACCTTGGGTCCGAGATGCCCCAGCCCGATTTTTGAAGACAAATCACTCACCGACCGGGGGCAGCACAGATAATCAAAATTGGTTGAAATATCCGGCAGGGTGGATGCGGTATAATTTTTGGGTTCATAAAACATGGGTTTAATCCCCATGCTTTCAAATAATTGCTCTGCATGGACCCTGGCAGTTTCAGGTTCATTCAGGTAGGAGCGATCCAGATCCACCTGGACCGCATCATTGGAAAAGTACAATAGGAACTTATCGCTTTTGGGAATATAAACAACCGGGTATGCATTGATGGTTTTACAAAAATACATGGACTGAAGTAATGTTTCCCTGCCAAAGGGCGTATTTCGGAAAATGTGAAGCAATTTATAGTTCATAATTTCTCCTTGTATATACAAAAAATTACTGAATATTGGTCTGCATGATGAGTTCCCTGCGATAAAGATCCAATACCCTGGTTTTTGCAATCATGCCGACAAACCGGTCATTTTCAACCACCGGGATCGTGTCCATATTATTTAAATCCATAGAATCCAGCACATCCTGGAGATCATCCTCCAAAGAGGCAGTGATAACATCTGTATCCATGACCTGGTTGAGAAACACCATGTCATACATACCCGGTTCCAGGGCATATCTACGAATGGTACTCAATTGGATAACGCCTTTATAAATATCTGTTTCATCTTCAACCACCGGGAAAAAATTTTGTTTTGATAATTTGATAATCTCAATGAAATCCCGAAATACCATATTTTCAGAGACCTTGGTATAATCTGTTTCAACCAGTTCATTCAGGCGCAGGTCGGAAAGAATCCTGGCATCAGTCCCCGGCCTCATGAACTGCCCCCTCTCAATAAGATCCTTTAAATAATAAGAGGCAGGCTCAATATAATGACTCATGGTGCATGAGATAGATGAAACCAGAATCAGGGGAAGAATGGTTTCATATCCCCCGGTAATCTCTACAATCAGAAAGATACCGGTCAAAGGCGCCTGCATGACACCGCTGATGAGCCCGGTCATCCCCAGAAGAGCATAAGCGCCTTCGCTGGCAATATCAGCAGAAGGAAGCAAAAAAAACAAGGCCTTATGAAAGACAACCCCTGTGAGACTGCCGATGACCAGACAGGGGGCAAAAATACCGCCGGACCCTCCCCAACCAAGGGTCATACCCGTGGCAAATATCTTGGCAAAAATAGCCACAAAGGTCAAAAAAAAACCCATGGAAAAGGTGCCCGAAATCATGGACTGAATAAAGTGATATCCCTCTCCCAGAACCACGGGCATAACGCTTCCGATGGCGCCGACTGCGCACCCACCGACAATGACCCGTCCCCAAAAGGGAAGGGAAGATTTTTTTGCAATTCTCCCGAGTTTTCTCAGACTTTTAGTAAACAAAACGGAAATTAAAGCGGTCAGGACTGCCAGGCCGAGACTGGGCAAAATATCCACAACCATCATCTTAAAGGGCTGATGGTTGAACAGCACCTGTTCCGGGATAATAGTCTGGCTGACCTGGGCCCCTGCCACGGCTGCAATGGCAATGGGAATGATATTGACAAATTTCCACTCTCCCAAAAGTACTTCAATGGAAAAAACCAGGCCTGCGATGGGGGCATTGAAAATGGCGGCAATGGCACCGGCGGTTCCGCACCCCACAAGGGTAATCCGCTGACGGTCATTTAATCCAAGAAACTTTGCTATGTTCGAACCAATGGCAGATCCGCTCATGACCACTGGGGCCTCAGGTCCAGCTGATCCCCCGCTTGAAATGGTCAAAAAACTGGATATCAAGCGGGAATAACTGGATCTCAAGCGAAGCAATCCGCCATATCGGGATACCGCGTAGATGACCTCGGGGATTCCGTGACCTGCCCCTTCCCTAGAAACTTTTTCAAGATACAGGGAAGAAAGGAGCGCTCCTACGGCCGGTAATACAAATGCCCACCAATAATGCCTCAGGGGATGAAGCAATTCAGTCACAGACTCAAGGGAGAGGCGCAGGGCAACAGCCGCAAGTCCGCTGCAGATACCAGCAATGGAACCGGCCACAATCAAAAGCAATCGGTCATCCAATCGGAAAAGCTTATAATAAATTGTTTTATAAATATTTTTAATGGTCTGCATTCTTAAATATTGCCAATTTTTGATGCGTCTTAGAAGGTGCTCAATGTTTGAAGGGCTTCAATCTTTTTCATCAAGACCTTTGGGTCGGGTCGGGATTTGAGAAATTGGGTAAAGGACTTGTCCCGAAGACAAAAAGACAGGGTTGACAACAAGTGAAGATGAAATTTAAGATCCGGACACAAGATAAAAAACAAGACCCCCACGGGCTGTTTGTCCATGGCCTGATAATCCACAGGGGTTTCAAGAAAACATATTGCCACCAGGGGCTCATTTAAATAACCCAATGGAACCCTGGGGTGGGGAATGGCAATTCCATTTCCAATGCCTGTGGAAAGAGCCTGTTCCCGTTCAATTAATCTAGCCAGAAGATCTGTTTTAAACTCCTTTGGAATATTTGAAATCCTTTCCAGGCAAGCGGTTAAAACACTTTTCACATCATCTCCCGGGATATCAAAATACAGCCCACCGTTTTGAACTGATTTGGACAAAGAAACCAAAGGATCTATTTTTCGTTCAGGCAGGCTCTGTTTTTCAAGGTT
>Ga0208900_1000453_pt1 | contig 25608 bp, 27 predicted proteins | sample AntAceMetag02UKK_FD_184763 | JGI IMG/M metagenome (GOLD analysis project Ga0208900, IMG submission 184763) | Saline lake microbial communities from Ace Lake, Antarctica - Antarctic Ace Lake Metagenome 02UKK (SPAdes) (version 2) | ecosystem: Environmental > Aquatic > Non-marine Saline and... | reverse complement strand
AACACCCGGGCCCACATTGAGGGTGCCACCCATGTGGAGTTTGAGGAACACAACCCCAGTGGATGCACTGACGAAATTGTCATCAAGGCCATCACCCGATTCAAGAACAGAACGCATGAAATCGAAATTCCCAAAACGGTTAACAAAGGAGTCCAGGGGTTTTCCCACGAATACATTGAGTACATGTTGGGCGGCACCTTTCGCGGCGGTTATGCCCCATTAAATGAAAATATTATCAACGGCAGAATCCGCGGCGTGGCCGGAGTGGTGGGCTGTACCAACCCCAGGGTAAAACAGGACGACTCCCACATCAAACTGGTGCAGGAGCTGATCAAAAATGATGTGCTGGTGCTGCTCACCGGGTGTGCCCAGATTGCCATGGCCAAGGCAGGGTTTTCTACACCGGAAGCGGCTCATCTTGCAGGCCCGGGGCTCCAGGAAGTCTGCGAAACCGTGGGTATGCCGCCGGTGTTGGGCCTTGGTTCATGCGTGGACAACAGCCGCATACTGATTGCAGCCTCGGCCATGGTGGCCCAGGGAGGCCTTGGCAACAGCATTGCAGATCTGCCCGTGGCGGGTGCAGCCCCGGAATTTATGAGTGAAAAAGCCATTGCCATCGGCCAGTATTTTGTGGCATCCGGTGTGTACACGGTGTTTGGGGTGACCTTTCCCACCATTGAAAACACCAAATTTCACAACTATCTCTTTGACGGATTGGAATCCGAGGAGGGTCTTGGAAAATGGGATCACGCCATAGATCCCATTGAAATGGCACACAAAATGATTGCCCACATTGACAAGAAAAGAAAAGAACTTGGCATTGATAAAAGCAGAGAACGAGTCCTTGTGGATATGTCCGATCGGCGTGACCTGGCATGATAAACTAATTATTTAAAAAGACTGTTTACTTGAAATTTGCCTGCCATGTGGTTGGCCATATAATATATGGGGTTACCTCCTTTTCCACATTTATTATTTGGGCTCAGGGGAAAAATCATCCGGCAGGCAATTACACATCCCCTGGATTTTGATGTCAAGATTCAGGGGATGTTTTTTATAAAAGAATCTACTCTTTATGAATCACCACGGTTTTTGACAACATATTAATGATGGGAAGGCTTGGCATTTCCTTAATCCCATGCACCGCCTCCAGGTGAATATCTTCAGGCGCCATTCCCAATAATTTTCGAGCTGTACGGGTAGATCATCGCTGAGCCTATTTGGATCAGAATCTCAGTGCTATTTACAAGGTATAGATATGGGGTGTCCAAAAATCCACTTTTACTTCCATTTTTTTTGCTCGGTTTTAAAACCTGATAATATTGATTAAAATGCCTGATTTTAAGCTCTTTCCAACAATCATAGCAGGGTTCAGAAACCGAGCAAGAAAAATGGCTGATTTAGACACCCCAGTATAGATACAACTTGACGGCTCAAACAGCCCTAATTTATTACATTTGTATGTTAATGCGCTATAAATAATTGCTACCCGCACAGCTCGCAAATATTCGGCTTGGTAATGTAAATGTTTGGCCAGTGCCCCATATTTACGACCCATTTTAATTCAAGCTCTGTGTGCTTATATTTCCAGGGTGATGCCCACCGGACAATGGTCAGACCCCAGGATTTCATTTTCAATGAATGCGGTTTTCAGCCACCCCTTATCAATGATATCCTGGGTGACGAAAAAATAGTCTATGCGCCACCCGGCATTGTTTTTCCTGGCATTGAACCGATAGGACCACCATGAATATTCAACCGTTTCAGGATGTAGGAACCGAAAGGTATCCACATACCCCTGGGCGATGATTTCATCCAGAAGCTTGCGTTCACTGGGTAAAAATCCCGACCGTTTGCTGTTGGGGCCTGGATTTTTTAGATCTATTTCATTGTGTGCAATATTAAAATCACCGGTGATGACAAGACTTTTCCCATTGTCCTGCAAGTTTTGGGCATGGGCAAAGAAGTTGGCATAAAAATCCATTTTATACTGAAGGCGCTCTTCACTCATCTGACCGTTGGGAAAATAAACATTAAATAGAATGAAATGACCATAATCCAGCTCCAGTATCCGCCCCTCATCATCATACCGGGGAACGCCCATGCCTGCATTTACGGTGTCCGGCATTGGCCGGGTGTATGCAGCCACCCCGCTGTAGCCCTTTTTCACCGTGGAATAGGCCCAGTGGTCATGGTAATCCATGAAGGGCTGCATCTCTTGGGTGCGCTGATGAGCCTGGAGTTTGGTCTCCTGCAAGAGCAAAATATCAGGATCAAGGTCTTCAACTGACTTGTGGAACCCCTTTTTCAGAACCGCCCTTAATCCGTTGACGTTCCATGAAATAATCTTAATGCGTTTCTTTCCCATGGAAAAAATCTCCATATAAATGTTGAAAATATTTCAAAATAGCCTTACCATCTATTCGAGTTTGATTTTATCCCCTTTTAATACGTTGAATGCCACATAAAGTCCAGTAAAAGGCCATCCGAAAAATGGGCTAAGTTACAACCAGACCCCAAGGAGATCATTGAACTCCCGGCATCCTTCATATGACCCCAAAAGTAGTTTACAGTCTTTTGGAAAAAGCTTCTGCAAATGTGGAATAATCAAAAAAAGTGTAAAGTAATTTTGAAGGATGCCGAACTCCCAAAGAATTTTTATATGAAAGAGTAGACAGATCTAATATTCTTTCATACTTCGTTGTGGGCAGGCCGAGGCCAGAATACGATCTGCCCGTGGCAGTTATTGCAATAAAAAAATAATGGGCATGTTTTTTGCTTTTGGTTTTATTCGTTCTAAAAAACATTTTTTCCTGAAAAGAGGTATCTGTCATGACTAACGACTCGATTATTATTGCATGTACAAGCTGCGGTACCAGAAACAGAATTCCCCGTACCAAGACAAAGCAAAAACCAGTGTGCGCAAAGTGCCGGGCATCCCTTGCCAATATTCCCTGGTTTCCCGTGAACATCAACGACAGTCAATTTGACACGGCCGTACTTGGGCATAAAGGTATTGTGGTGGTGGATTGCTGGGCCCCCTGGTGTGGCCCCTGCAAATCCATGGCCCCCCTGCTGGATGGTCTTGCCGGTGACTATGCCGGACGGGCTAAAATAGTTAAAATAAACATGGATGAAAATCCGGTAACCGGTTCCAAATACAACGTCAAAAGCATCCCCACCCTGCTTTTTTTCAAGGAGGGTCAACTCAAAGATACCCTTGTGGGTGCGGTTCCCCGAATGGAAATGGAATCACGCTTAAAGCCATTGCTTTAATAAAGCCACGGTCTGCCCGTGGCAGTTTTTTTTATAAGAAAGTCGGCATCCTTCAAAAGCGCTTTACAATTTTTTTGATCAGTTTACGATTGGAGAAGCTTTTCCCAAAAGAGTGTAAACTACCTTTGAGCTCAGATGAAGGATGCCAGAAAGTCCTGGGAAATTTGCCGGATTTTCATGCTTAGTTGTGGGTAGGCCGAGGCCAGAATATGGTCTGCCTGTGGCAGTTTATATGACAATGAAGTGTCCAAGTAGCCTCAGCAGAGCCCCCCCCCGATGGGTAATAGGAACCGGCCAATTGTGCCGTCTACGGTTCCGGCCGGGCCCATTGCCCGTCGGGGGGGCGGCATAATGCCATTTGGCTCCGCGTCTACGACCCAATATTCGTTGTGGCAGTGGTGACTACCATGTATGTTATAAAAAAAGGAGGATCTATCTTATGAAGTGGAAACAATTCTTAACCCCGGCCAAATCCCTGGACACCAATGAAGCCAAAGCCTTCATGGATCAAAGAGATGTGAATGAATTCACCGTGCTGGATGTACGCCAGCCATCAGAGTACGAACAAGGCCACATCCCCGGAGCCACCCTGATTCCCCTGCCGGAACTGGGAGATCGCCTCCACGAACTGGACCCGGAAAAAACCCAACTGGTGTACTGAGCCGTTGGGGGGCGCAGCCGGGTTGCTGCGCAGATGATGGCCGGGAAAGGATTTGAGCATGTGATTAATGTGGCCGGTGGATTTAAGGCATGGAAGGGGCACGCCGCCGTGGGCAGCCAGGAACTGGGGGTTGAACTCTTTGATGGCAGTGAATCCCCAGAAGATACCTTGATAGTGGCATACTCCCTGGAACAGGGGCTGCGGGACTATTATCTCTCCATGGCACAAAAGGTAAAAAACACCCAGGTTCAGGAGCTTTTCTCCCTCCTTGCCGAAATTGAGGTGAAACACCAGGAGCGCCTTTTCCAGCAATATCTTGAATTGTCTGATACAAATCCCACCCTGGAAGCCTTTGAAAATAACATCGTGGTCAAGGCCGTGGAAGGAGGAATGACCACCGATGAATATGCCAGAATGTACAATCCGGACTGGGAATCCCCAGTGGATGTTATCTCCATTGCCATGTCCATTGAGGCCCAGGCCCTGGACATGTACCAGCGCACTGCCGCAAAGGTTGGAAATGAAAAAAGCCGAGATATTCTCACCCAGATTGCCCGGGAAGAGCGCAGCCATCTTGAGGAATTGGGTAAATTAATGGATCGCATTTAAACATATACAGGGGAGAAAAACATGGGAAAAACGCTGATATTGGTGGGCGGAGGCCATGCCCACATGGAAACCCTGGCCCATCTGGAAGAATTTGTACAAAAGGGGTTCCAGGTCACCGTGGTGGGTCCGTCCACCCACCACTATTATTCGGGTATGGGGCCTGGCATGCTGGGGAACACCTATACCCCCGAAGAAATTTGCTTTGCCACAAAACATGTGGTGGAAAAAAAGGGCGGTACCTTTATAGAGGACAAGGGCATCCGCATTGATCCAGACACCCGGACCTTGTTCCTGGCATCGGGAAAGACCCTGTCCTATGACGTCATCTCCTTTAATGCTGGCAGTTATGTGCCTCAAGACAGCGTCATGGGCGATGACAAAGATGTCTATCCGGTAAAACCCATTGAAAAACTCATGGAGGCCCAGACCCGAATCCTGGAACTCACTGGCCAGAAAAAAATATCCATTGCCATTGTGGGAGGCGGTCCTTCCTCGGCGGAAATTGCAGGCAATGTAAGGCAGTTGACCCATGGGTCAGCGCTTCATGAGCCGGAGATTACCATTTTTGCCGGTGAGCGTTTCATGAGTCGGTTCCCTGAAAAGATCAGACAGGGGGTCATGGGCATTCTTAAACAGCGGGGTGTAATCCTCAATGAGTCAGGATATGTCTCCCAGGTAAAAGATAAAACGATCTTACTGAAATCAGGGGAGACCTTTTCTGCTGATTTTATTTTCATGGCCCTGGGGGTTAAGCCCTCCACCATTTTTGAACAATCCGGACTTCCCACGGGCCCGGATGGAGGGCTTCTGGTGAACAAATATCTCCAAAGCACCGGGTATCCTGAGATATTTGGAGGAGGAGACTGTATCTATTTCCAGGATTCTCCCCTGGATAAGGTGGGGGTGTATGCAGTGCGGGAAAACCCCATACTGCTTCACAATCTCATGGCATGCCTCACGGAAACGCCCCTGAAAGTTTTTGATCCCGGTGGCGACTATCTGCTGATTTTTAATCTCGGTGATGGCCTGGGGGTTTTAAAGAAAGGCTGGCTTATCTTGAAAGGTCGTCTGGCGTTCAAGCTTAAGGATTACATTGATCGGAAATTCATGAAGCTGTTCCAGGCTATTGAATAAATAACTGCCACGGGCAGACCGTATTCTGGCCTTGGCCTACCCACAACGAAGCATAAAAGAGTGTCAGCAGTTCCCGGCCATAATTTAACTGCCTGATATTATTTAATATTTACCAAGGTAGTTTCATGAAGTTAAAAAGGTTAAAGATAACAATTATAGATAGTTATCCTGAATTTGACCGGGAATAGCTGAAAGAGTGCTAGATATCCCTACTCTTTCATGTAAACAGGCATGTCCTCTTGGACACAACGAATATTGGGTCGTAGACGCGGAGCCAAATGGCATTATGCCGCCCCCCCCGACGGGCAATGGGCCCGTAGACGGCCCAATTGGCCGGTTCCTATTACCCATCGGGGGGGCTCTGCTGAGGTTGCCCGGAAGTTCTATTTTCTAATAAAAAAAATGCTCGAACCGATGGTAAGGAGTGTGATTGTGACAAAAAGAAAACCTGCTTTTTCAATGGGAAAACCCATGGTGGTGATTGCTGTGCTATGCGCTGTGGGCCTTTTTTTCACATTTGACCTCCACCACTTTTTTTCCCTGACAAGCTTAAAGACCCAGCAAGTGCGCTTTCAGACATTTTATGGCGATCATGCCCTTGTCACCATGGGACTTTACATGGTTTCATACATTGCCATGGCGGCCCTCTCCCTGCCCGGTGCTGCCGTCATGACCCTGGCAGGCGGGGCGCTGTTTGGCCTATTCAAAGGAACCCTGCTTGCCGTTATATCAAGCACCATCGGGGCCACCCTGGCCTTTCTGGTTTCCAGGTTTTTATTCAGGAATTATATCCAGAAACGATTCAAAGATAAACTTGTGAAAATCAACCAGGGTCTTGAACGAGAGGGGGCATTTTATCTTTTAACCCTGCGCCTGGTGCCCATTTTCCCTTTTTTTATCATCAATCTTGTCATGGGGGTCACGACCATTTCCACCCGGGTATTTGCCGGGGTGAGCCTGGTGGGCATGTTGGGGGGCTGCATGGTGTTTGTCAATGCGGGAACCCAACTGGCCCGCATTGATTCCCTCAAGGGTATTTTGTCACCGGGAATCCTCTTTGCCTTTGTACTCCTGGGGATTTTCTCCCTGGTGGCCAAAAAAATTGTTGATATGGTACGCCACCGAAAGCTGATGTCTCATTATCCCCGCCCCCGTAAATTTGATTATAACCTGGTGGTGCTGGGGGCTGGATCAGCCGGTCTTGTGGCCTCCTACATTGCTGCCGCTGTAAAGGCAAAGGTGGCGGTGGTGGAAAAACACAAAATGGGAGGGGATTGCCTCAACACCGGATGTGTGCCCAGTAAGGCCCTGATCCGCAGCGCCCGCATGCTCTCCCAGGTGAACAGGGCCAGGGACTTTGGGTTTCACCACGGCAAAATTGAATTTGATTTTAAGACCGTTATGGCCCGGGTTCACCAGGTGATCAAAACCGTAGCCCCCCACGATTCCGTGGAGCGTTACACAGATCTTGGTGTGGAATGCATAAAGGGAAATGCCGTTATAAGATCCCCCTGGGAGGTGGAGGTGAACGGCACCACTTTAACCACCCGCAATATTGTGGTGGCCACCGGGGCCCGACCCATGGTGCCCGATCTACCCGGCCTTGATACCATTCCGTTTTATACCTCTGACACCATCTGGGAAATGAAAGAGTTGCCCCCCCGCCTCATGATACTGGGAGGTGGGCCCATTGGCTGCGAACTGGCCCAGGCATTTGCCGGGTTGGGTTCCCAAGTGACCCTGGTTCAGCGGGGAGCCCATCTCATGAAACGAGAAGACCCAGAGGTGTCCCTGTTGATCAACGAACAATTTGAATCCCAGGGAATAAAGGTACTCACCCAGCATGGGGCAAAGGCCGTGGTGGTGGAAGGAGATACCCGGTATCTGGTGTGCACCCACAATGCTCAGGAAGTGAACATCGCCTTTGATCAGATGTTGGTGGCCCTGGGACGTCAACCCAACGTAACTGGCTTTGGTCTGGAGGAATTGGGAGTCCAACTCACCCCGAGAGGAACCATTGATGCCGGAGAGTTCATGGAAACCAGTATTCCCACCATCTTTTGCGCCGGAGACGTGGCAGGCCCTTACCAGTTTACCCATGTGGCAGCCCATCAGTCCTGGTATGCATCGGTGAATGCCCTGTTCGGGGGATTTAAAAAATTCCGGGTGGACTACAGCACCATCCCCTGGGCCACCTTCACCGACCCGGAAGTCGCCCGGGTGGGGCTCAATGAGACCGATGCCAAGGCAAAGAATATTGATTATGAGATCACCCGCTACAACCTGGAGGATCTGGATCGGGCCATTGCCGATGGCAACGCCCAGGGGTTTGTAAAAGTCCTCACCATTCCAGGAAAGGATAAGATCCTCGGGGTCACCCTGGTGGGACATCACGCCGGGGATACCATTGCCGAATTTGTGCTGGCCATGAAAGCGGGCCTGGGATTGAACAAAATTTTGGGAACCATCCATATCTATCCCACCATGGCCGAGGCCAACAAATACGTTGCCGGTGAATGGAAACGGGCACACAAACCAGAAAAATTACTCGCCTGGGTGGAGAAATTTCACTCATGGCAGCGAAAATAAGGTTAAATTACCTGACATATTTATAATTTCTGTTTGACTGTTTAAGATGGGATGGATAAAACTATTAATCATTTTAGGAATGAGTCCGAAATAACATACCCATTTAAAAATTGGGAAACACTATCCTTCAACGGTAGCGTGTTCTGAAATGGGCAAGTTATTTAAGACTGGTTCCTTAGGGCATCCTTTAAAACTACTTTACACTTTCTTTGATCACTCCCTATTTGTAGGGAATTTTTCTAAAAGGCTGTAAAGGACTTTTGGGGTCATATGAAGGATACCCATTATTAGTTATCGTAAGTTGTGCCGTTAAAGAATAGACCATTAACATTTAAAAAAAGGAGATTGTTTCATGAAGGTAACCATTACAAAAGAGTGCATGGGTGACAGAAACTGTAACGAGCTATGCCCTGAGATCTTTGAGTATGACGAAGATCAACTTCTCTCCATTGTAAAAATGGATGAAATTCCAAAACACCTCGAAGACGTAGTGCGCAGGGCAGCAAACGAGTGTGGTGCAGAAGCCATTATTATTGAAGAGTAGCATTCTGTAAGGGGTTTCCCCGAAAATAATCTACTATATACAAATAATCCTGACCCGTTAATATCATGGCTTTCTTTGTAAAAAAGACAGATTAATTAAGGGGAAATTCCTAAGCGGATGATCAAGCTTTTTACGAAATTTGAGGAGTTGGTCATAAAATGCGCCACTATACGGGAGCCGAATACATGTTATTGTCAATTGGCTGTAATTACTGACTTGATTGTTAGGTTAAAAAAAATATTACAAAGTGGCCCATGTTATGACCAACCCCAAATTTAAAAGACTTGATTATTCAGTGTAAAAGGGGGAAAGCAGTCCATGGTAAAATTTCGAGAAAGCAAAACCGCACAAAATTTACTCACCGCATTTGCCGCAGAGTCCCAGGCCAGTACCCGGTATAAATTCTTTTCCCGGCGTGCCCATGATGATGGGTTTGTCCATATTGCCAAAATTTTCACAGAAACCTCGGATCAGGAATGTGAACATGGCCTGCGGTTTTTCAAGTTTTTCAATGGGGGTGAACAACAGATAAATTGGAGTTTTCCTGCCGGGGTCATCAAAGACACCCATGCCAATCTGGTGTCTGCCGCAGATCTGGAGCTTTATATCCACACGGAGATGTATCCCGGATTTTCCAAAATTGCCAGGGAAGAAGGCTTTGTGCGGGCAGCCGATACCCTGGATGCCATTATTGTTGCCGAACGGAACCACGAAGAGATGTACCGGGAGCTTGCAGAAAATATTGCAAAAGAAAGGGTCTTTGAACGTCCAGAGGAAATCACCTGGCGATGTTTGAGCTGTGGATATATCCACACGGGTAAACAGGCTCCGGATAAGTGCCCGGCCTGTGTCAAACCTGCGGCATATTTTGAAATTATGGCCAGAAATTGGTAATCGTGTGACATGACCGTTATGAAAATTAAAATTCAGGCATCCTTCATCTCCCCTCAAAAATAGTTGACATTTTTTTAAAGAAATCCCCAAAAGATAAGGAAAATTTATGCTGAAAAAGTGTCAGCCAATGAATGAAAGATGCCAAAATTCAGGAGGTTTTTTATGAAGGCGATAAAACTGGCAGTTATTGTGGTAGGACTCATGATCTTTTCAGCCGTGGCAACCCTTGCAATGGTGAATCATGGTGCAGAAGAATTCGCCGTCAATGGCGGTTCCAAGGGAGAGGTACAATTCCCCCACAAGGTGCATCAGGAAATTCTTGGGGATTGCAAGGTATGCCATGATGTGTTTCCCATGGAATTAGGCGTTATCAAAACCATGAAGGCTGCCAAAGAACTAAAAAGAAAACAGGTAATGAATAAAACCTGCATCAAATGCCATCGAGACCGGAAATCCAAAGGCGAGAGCTACGGTCCCATTTCATGCAACGCCTGTCATACCAAAAAATAGCGCATTGGATTAGACTTACATTCTCTAACGAAGAAAATGATTACAGTTGAATAATCCGCTAAAAAAATAATATAGAAATCAAACAGCCCCTGCTGCATTGCAACAGGGGTTGTCTGTTTTTGATCGCAAGTGAGTATAATACCGGTCACATGACTTGATACCATTTTGAAATCATTATCCTTGTATTAACACTACAGCGACACTTCGCTTACTTCACTAAAATCGAGTATCAAAAGGTTGGTAAATGAGCTTTATAATTCCCTCTCAACAGGGTGGATCATGAAAGTGTCGCTGTAGTGTTAACAGTGGATTAGATTGTCTTTTTAGCATCAAGTCATGTGACCGGCACTCTAAGGCCAAGAGTCATTTTGGGGTGCATATCCAGTGAACGAACTTGGCACCAGCTATTGAATGCTCCTAAAATTTAATTTTTTACCAGAAGTTTCCAACATCGGTGAATTTGTTTGTGTTTCCGTCGGTAATCTTCTGGAATGGTGGTTTTAGTGATCTCCTTGTGGCTTTCAAGGGGTAGATGATCCATACACGGGGTGAAATCCTGATGGTTGGTTGAAAAATAGATGGTGCCCCCGGGCCGCATTACATTAATAACTGACTGCAGCAAATCGGGATGATCGCTGTTAATGTCAAAATGGTCACTCTGACTTCTCCTTGTAAAAAAAGAGGGGGGATCCACCACGCAAAGATCAAAGCGTTGACCGGTATCTGCAGTTTCTCTTAAAAAATCAAAGGTGTCTGCCTGGATCAGGTGGTTGTGCTCCAGGGGAATGTCATTGAGGGTCATGTTTTCCCGGGCCCAGTCAATGGTACTTTGGGAACGATCCACCGAGGTGGTGGAGCGTGCCCCACCCTTTGCCCCATGGCAGGAAAAGGCACCGGTGTAGCAGAACAGGTTCAAAAGGTCTTTTCCCTGGGCCATCTCCCTGACCATTATCCGGGTATTTCTATGGTCGGAAAAAAGTCCGGTGTCCACATAGTCCCACAAATTGATATAAAATTTCAGATCCCGCTCCTGCATCACGATTTTCCGATTGGTGGTGTCAAAACGCTGGTAGCGCTTGCCATCCTGGTGCCCTGCCTGCCTTTCCTTTAAATGAAGATTTTCCGGTGTTATGTTAAGGGCCAGGGCCACGGCATTGCCCATCATGGGCAACCATTGGGGATTGGAATTTGGCCGGGTATATTCCGCCACCACCAGATGCCCTGCATACCAATCAACGGCGGCCCGAATTTCCGGAATATCCCCGTCATAGAGCCGGAACACCTCAATGTTTTGTTTTGTAAATTTCTTCTTAAGGTGCTTGTACTGCTTTTTGACCCGGTTGGCCAACATTTCTGCCTGCTTGACATGTTTTGATTCTGGCTTTGTGTCCATCATGGTGTATCTTAAAAATCCTTTTGGGTTTAGGTGCTCTTGAGCACTTCCGGGTTCACAATGGTGGGCAAGGTGCCGTTGCGATAAAATTCAATGATGTTGGTTGCCGCCATGGTGGACATGGTGTCCCGGGATTCCATGGTGGCAGATCCGATATGGGGAAGCACGCAGACATTTTCCATGGACAGCAACGGGTTATCTTTATCCATGGGTTCTGGGTTGGTAACATCCAATCCTGCACCCCAGATCTCTCCCTTTTCCAGGGCATGAATCAAATCTGTCTCATTGTGAATCATACCCCGGGCCGTATTAATGAACATGACTGAGGTTTTCATTTTTCCAAATGTTACCCGGTTGAACATCTCTCTGGTTTCAGGGGTTAAAGCGCAATGCACAGAAACAATATCACTTTGTGCCAGCAGCTCATCAAATCCCGTAAACCGGGCATTAAACCGCTGCTCCGCCACGGGGTTGGGGGTGCGGTTATGGTAGAGGATATCCATGTCATAGGCCCCCTGGCACCGTTTGGCCATTTCCATGCCAATACGACCCATTCCCACAATGCCAAGGGTTTTATTCATCAGCTCCATGCCCCGGAAGGCTTTGGGTTGAAAGGTTTTCCATTGATCTTTGAGAATGGTTTTATGACAATAAAACATTTTTCTGGCCGTGGCGATCATCAGCCCAAAGGCAATGTCTGCCGTGGCCTGGTTCATGGCATTGGGGGTGTATCCCACGGGAATGCCCCGACGGGTAGCTTCTAAGATATCGATGTTGTCATAGCCCACGGCAAACTGGGAGATGATGTCCAGATGGCTGCACTGATCCAAAAAATAGGCATCAATCTTTTCCGTCATGGTGCAGAAAATGGCGTTGTGTTGTTTTGCCTTTTCAATGAGTTCCGACTGGGTCATGGGGGTGGTGCTGTCCCACAGGGTGATGTCAAAGCCTTCATTCTTAAGCATTTTAATGCCAGCATCGGGGAAATCCCGGGTAACAAGTATTTTTTTATTTTTCATAAAAAATCGGCAAAGCCCCCAAATGCTTCAGTTCAAGGAAGAATTGCCACCTCCATTTTAGATTACATTTTAAAAATTTTCAAACAGCACAGATGACAGATACCGTTCTCCGGCATCGGGTAAAACGGTTACGATGAGTTTTCCCTTATTCTCTGGCAATGCACCGATTTTCAAGGCACCGACAACGGCTGCACCACTTGAGATACCGCAGGTGATCCCCTCTTCCAGGTGCAGTCTTCTGGCCATATCAATGGCCTCGTCACTGGTCACCGTCATGACTTCATCCACCAGATCCAGATCCAAAATATCAGGTTTAAATCCGGCGCCTATGCCCTGGATTTTGTTCACCCCCGGCCCCGGAGAAAAGGGTTTATCTGCTTTTAATGCACTTAAAACGGCAGTGTGGACTGGCTCCACGGCAACCGTTTGAATGGCATTGCCCTTTTTTTCCTTTAAATACCGGGCAACCCCGGTGATGGTGCCCCCGGTGCCCACACCGGCCACAAAGATATCAATTTCCCCACCGGTGTCTTCAAAGATTTCAGGGCCAGTGGTTTTATAATGGATGGCCGGGTTGGCCGGATTGGAGAACTGGTTGGCCATGTAGTATCGCTCCGGGGCCTGGGCAACCAGCGTTTCGGTCTTGGCAATGGCCCCTTTCATCCCCTTGGCCCCTTCGGTGAGGATCAGTTCAGCCCCAAAGGCCTGGAGCATGCGCCGCCGCTCCATGGACATGGTTTCCGGCATGGCAAGTATCAGGGGGTATCCCTTTGCTGCGCACACATAGGCAAGCCCGATGCCGGTGTTACCACTGGTGGCTTCAATGACCGTGACATCCTTAGATCCGGGGACCAGAATTCCCTTTTCTTCGGCATCCCATATAATGGACGTCCCCACACGACATTTCACCGAGTAGGCGGGGTTGCGTCCCTCAATCTTAGCGACAATGGTGCAATCAAGGTCTTTTGTCACATTATTCAAACGTACCAGGGGAGTTCTTCCGATACTCATACTGTTATCTTCAAAAATCTGTTTCATTGTATGTCTCCTTAATATTTCGCCAATGCCAAAGTGAAAAAAGTAATTGCAAAGATTGTGCTTTCCCAAAGTGCCAAGCCGGTCCTGCCTTAAATGGGTAACCGAATCTTTAATTCAGGAGGGGTAGTTGACTTAACGACGATTCTTTTTTTTGAAGCCTTTGCTTGCTTCCGTTTTTTTTTGCTCTTGGTTTTTTTGGATGTAGGAATAGGATAATCTATTGATGATGAAAAAGCATCTGATTTTTGATTAAAACAAGCCCACCAGGATATGGCCTTGTGCATATCTTCATAATTATTTCGTTCAAGATCCTCTTTTAACTTTTCAAGACACTTATCCTTACCCATTTTCAGGGCTTCTTCAAAAGCACCGTAGTGAATCATACCAGGCGCTATTAACCCATCTTCATAGCACTACAGCGACACTTTCATGATCTAAGTACCCGAGTATATATTCCTCAAAATAAAATCCATAAATATCAACGGCATATCTCTGTGGAATACCGAAAAACATATGCATGGGTACTTACCCTTTTTATATGGAATTTTCAAGTGTGTTTCCCCACCTTTCAGCACTCTATTTTAGTAAGACAAGCAGGCGGTCCGCTACCATGGCCAGAGCCATCGGGTGTGATGGCAAGTGGGTCATTCATCCAGCCCAGGTTGATACGGTAAACCAGGTATTTACTCCTTCGGAACAGGAGATCGCCAGGGCAAGGTCAATCATTGAGGCGGTCGGTGCCGCAGAAAATTCGGGAAAAGGAGCCATTGCCATTGAGGGCAAAATGGTTGACCAGGCAACCGTGAGGCTTGCAAGACTGCTGTGGGAAAAAGCATCTCATCTTGGGCTCGTCTAAAGCATTTCTCTCCTATTGTAGAAAGAGATAGTGTGGTATAATTAAAGTTATGAACGATTCTGAACTCCGGTGGGGAGATAAAAGTACATTTGCTAAGGTTCTTAGCCGAACTCTTTTCCGGTTTTATTGTCCGGAACGGCTTGGCCAGCTACTGAAGGCTTTTTTACGGAGGACGAAGAGGTTCCAGACCTCTTCCAGTAATTCATTTAAATTACGCTTGTTTTAGATTTAGAATAAGCTTAAGGGCACGACAGGGAGATGATTATGATTTCTGCGCTCCAAAGCAGTTTGTCCGCCATAAAAGCATTTGGGGAAAAAACAAATGTTTCAGCGCACAACATTGCCAACATGAATACGGACAACTTTCAAAGCAGCCGTACCACACTTGTTGAAGACAAACAGGGTGGAGTAAAGGTTCAAATCAGCAAAGAGGCTCGTGAAAAAGATTTGGCCGTAAAAAAAAATTCGGAAAATCAACCGTCTGACACCGATCTTGCCAGTGAATTAACACAGACAATACTCTCTCAGCATGGCTATGAAGCCAATCTTAAGACCGTATCCACCCATGATAAAATTCTTGGTATTGTTATAGATATGATCGAGTGAATTTTTAATGGCGTCCCCGGAATTATGGAATTAAATATGGTGTCCCCGTCCCCGCAATGAACTGCCCAAGGCATGGAATGTTTATTGATCGACAGGCTGTTACGGGATAGCAATAATGTGTGCTTAGAAATGATTCTGAAATAACGACATCCTTCAAAAGGATCTTACTCTTTCTTAGAGCATTTCCCATTTGCAGAGGATTTTTCCCCAAAAAGCTGTAAAGCATTTTTGGACTCATATGAACGATGCCGAAATAACATGCCCATTTAAAAAGCAGAGAACACGACCCTTCAACGGTAACGTGTTCTGAAAAGGGTAAGTTATTTAAGACTGTTCCTAAATGAATTTTGAAGGTAAGGAGACACCCATGCAGAGCAGAAAAATTATTCACACCGTCAGTTGCCATGCAGAAGGAGAAGTGGGAGATGTTATTGTGGGGGGAGTGGCGGTACCGCCGGGCGATACCCTTTGGGAGCAGTCCCGGTGGGTTGATCCAGGCCAGGGCCGACTGTGCCGACGGTCGGGTAAACCGAATCACCATCACCAATGTACCCTCCTTTGTCCATCGCCTGGATGCCGATCTGGAAGTGCCGGGAATCGGAACGCTTAAGGTGGACACCGCCTATGGAGGGGATTCCTTTGTTATTGTCGATGCCCGGAAACTGGGTTTTGAGGTGCAGCCTGACGAAGCCCGGGAACTTGTTGAAACCGGGATTAAAATCACCAATGCCGCCAATGAGCAGCTGGGATTCTATCACCCGGAAAATCCGGACTGGACCCATATTTCTTTTTGCCAGATGGCGGCACCCTTAAGGAAGGAAAACCATGTACTGGTGGGGAAAAACACAGTGGTCATTCAACCGGGCAAGCTGGACCGCTCTCCCACGGGTACGGGCTGCTCTGCCCGCATGGCGGTTCTGGCCCGGAGGGGCATGATCAAACCCGGCGACGCTTATATCGGAGAATCCATCATCGGCTCCCGGTTTCATTGCCGGCTGGAATCGTCGGTCCAAGTGGGAGATTTTGATGGCATTGTGCCCTCCATCAGCGGCCGGGCCTGGGTGACCGGTACCCACCAGCATATGCTTGATCCCCAGGATCCCTGGCCCCAGGGATATCAGGTGGCTGATACCTGGCCGAAAATTTAATGATGGGGCAAAAAAATGATTGATTCCGATACATGCCAACTTGTAAGGGACTTGCCCGAGAATAGACTACCACTACCCCCAGTTTAATATGTTGATATTGCATGATAAAAAAATTTAAATTGGTAGCTTATTTCCGTCCAAATTCCTAAACTCACAGGAAAATATTCCTTACTGTTTGACACAAACCTTCCAGGAATTCTGGATCATTCAAGTTTTTTAAAAAATGAAATAAAGCAAAAGCAGATGCGTTCTTCGTCGAAAAAGCAAGGGAACCGGCACTCGCAGCTCACGTTCATTGAACCTGAAGAGGAGAAATAACCATGAAGTTGAATATCAATTCACTCTGTTATTCAGGCGCATTAATTACTGTTATGTGGACCTTGCCCAACATTTTTTTGCATACAAGGTCAAAAAATCAGCATCGGTGACAATGCCAGCCATAAAATAGATACCAGGGTATGCTGTGACCAAACCGATGAACACACCCTGGTGTCAGATATGCAAAATCGGCTATATTTCTACAACAAGGTACCCATGGCCTGGCCGCTGATTAAACAGCTCAGTTATGCCCTACATATAGCTATATATAGAGGTTTAGAAATGAGAAATAAATTTCTTGGAACTGGTTATCAAGGATTTCATCCACTAAGGAAAATTCGTGTAGCTATGCGTGGCGTACGTTATGCAGTATTATTTGATCTCGCCGTGACATACAAATTAGTGCTATCGGTTTCTATCTTAGCAGGTTGCTTTTACTACCGCCAATGGCTTGATTTTGGTTTAGTGGTAGTTTCAACGGGTTTAATGCTCGTCTCAGAAATTTTTAACACTACAATTGAGGCACTCTGTGATTTCATAGAATCTAATGAAAATCCAAAAATAGGAATTATTAAAGATATCGCAGCAGCGGCCGCAGGAATTAGCATATTGGTCTGGTTTATAATTGTAACTATTGAATTAATACGTGTCTTGCAGATAGTTGTATAGCTGTAGCTGCTTGATTTCATAATCGACCCAATTTTTGAACCGTTCTGAGGCTGAAGCTGCTCCGATGGTGAAGACAATGAGTCCGAGAACAATATAGTAAGTACCCGAGCAGATATTCCTCAAAATAAACCCCATAAATATCAATGGCATATGTCTATGGAATACCGAAAAACATATGTTTGGGTACTTACACCGGGGACAAGAAGTGGCTTTGCTCTATCGTGATTAGGGCTGAACTTCAGCCAAGACATTCAGACCCTGCTGGAACTGGTCTCGTCTTTAAGGAACGAGGTGGTGGCAGCTTTCTGGATGGCGGCCACAGCGGGATGCTTGATAATCCGCTCCACAGAGATAGCGTAGAATTGTTCTCTGACCTTATGGGAGCGGCCGATCACTGACAGATCGTACTGCTGCTGGATTTCTTGTTCAATGACCGATGGCCCAGCGAAAACCCCATCCCCTGCCTGGCCAAAAATCTTGAGAAGCGCCTGATCATCGAACTCCCCGACAACCATTGGATGGATATCGAGCGAGTCAAACCAGCGATCCAGAGAGCCCCGCAGGGCTGACATGGACCCTGGAAGCAGCATGGGAATACCGTCCAGTGATTTCGGGAAATTGACAGCCAGGTCGGTTGCCATCGCATGGACTGCAAAAAAGGTTACACCGCACTCGCCCAAGAGGTGGCTGAAAGCCTTGACGCTCAGCCCGGGTTTTACCGGCGTATCGGTCAGCACCATGTCTAAACCATGAATAGAGAGTTCGGCCAGAAGATGTTCTTCTTTGCCTTCACGGCAGACAAGGCGGATCTGCTCGGGAAGTGAAAAGACAGGTTCGAGGAGCTTCCTGACCACCAGCTTCGGAAGGGCATACACAACCCCGACGTTAAGCCGGAGAGGACCGGATACAGGTCTTCCCCTTACGGTGTCCACGAGTTCCCGGCCAAGGGGAAAAATTTCGTCTGCATACCGGAAAACCAGCCGCCCCATGTCTGTCAGCTCCAGGTTACGGCCTGTTTTTCGGAACAGCTTACCTTCCAGCATCTCCTCAAGTTTCCCTATCTGTGCACTTATTGTTGAAGGTGCAAGCCGCAGCCGTTCACTGGCTCTGGTGATATTTTCTTCCCTTGCAGTTTCCCAAAAGTAGTAAAGATGATGATAGTTAAGCCATTCCAAAGCCAATCTCCTGTAAATCTTTCGTTTATTTCGAAAGATCATGCCATATTTTTCTAATTGTTGCAATGCTTGTTTCAGCTTATAGTGTAATCCAGGACATATACAGGTTTCTGAAAGGAGTATGCAATGCTGATTGAAGTGAATAGTAAACTGACAGAGATGGACAGAAAAATTCATCACACAGCAGAGCAGCCGTTCGGGTTTTCTCTCAACCTTGGGCACATACTAGAGAACTTTAAAAGAAAGGACGTTTCATGAGCAGCTCACACCTTCTCGGTATAACTACATTTGCCTATCTACTGGCAACAATTCTCTATATAGGGAGGAGTTAATAGTGATACCTTATTGTATATTGGTCAGTTAAATGCTTAACGTAAAAAGACATGTTACAAATGCGGCAGAGACGGGTGGTAAAGCAGAGCCAAAAAAGAGGAAACGTTCCCTGTAATTTCTGTTCACACCGCAAGACAAATAAGCACCAATGTTATTTTACCCCGCAAGAAAGCTCTATCAAACAACACACAGGAGGTCAACTCAATATGAATGCATATTCTCAAACAAATCATGCAGGTGCCCAGGTAAAAGTCAATTCGTTTATTAGAAGCGTCTACAACTGGATGGCCATCGGGCTTGCGCTTACTGCCGGAACATCCTTCTACGTGGTCAACAGCGAGACCCTTTTGCAGATAATTTTCGGTAATTCCCTTGTCTTTTTCGGACTGATTATTGGAGAACTCGGGTTAGTCTTCTATCTCAGCGCCCGAATCCAGAAAATCAAGGCATCGACGGCCACATCTCTTTTTGTATTATACTCCATTCTCAACGGAGCAACCCTGGCAGCTATTTTTCTGAGGTTTACCGGGGCTTCCATTATGTCCACGTTTCTGACCTGCGCTCTTACATTTGCCGCGTGCAGCGTTTATGGCATGGTGACCAAACGTGACCTGACGTCCATGGGCGGTTTCCTCATGATGGGACTCTTTGGAATCATTATTGCTTCTGTTATAAACATGTTTATTGCAAGTCCTGGAATGAGCAAAGTTATTGCCTACGTTGGCGTACTCGTATTTGTCGGTTTGACTGCCTATGACACTCAAAAGCTTAAGGGAATGGCCCTTACCCAGCCTGCCGATGCCAGCGGAGCCATGGTGCGTAAAGGGGCAATTATAGGTGCATTAAGGCTTTATCTTGATTTTATCAACATGTTTATCATGCTGCTGCATATTTTCGGACTTTAAAATATCGAACTTTAAAAATATAGAATACTGATATATATAAACAATTTGACGCGAATCTCTATCTACAACATGTAATGTTTTACCTCAAAATACAAAAAAAGAAAATTTTGAATGAAGGAGTTTTGGTGTTATGAACAATGAACTTGAAAAACTATATTCTCGTATTATTCAGCGAACCACAATTAATCTGAGAGAATTAGAATTTGACGTAAAGCCATATGTATGGAAACTGATTCCACCGGGTCAGATGGAAAAATTCTATGCTTTTTATGGCATAACCGACAATCATCCAATAAGCTTTTATTTCAAACACTCCGGGCTTGCCGGGAGTTATTTTTTGGGGAAATGCCAGGTGATCAACTCCTTGCTGTATAAGTCCGATATCCGGGGCGATGAACTGAAAAAAAAGGGAGATGTGCTACCGTTTAAGCACTTTAAAATTGAGCTTTCCAAAGATGAAGAAATATATATCGAGGATAGCGCATTAATCAAAACAATGGTTCATAACTATTCCCATGACCCTGAATCATTGGAGCAATTCTTTATCAAAAACACGGTGGCTACACATTATTCAAATATCCATGGAGCACCGTGCGATGGATGTTTTATCGAACCTTTTGCCACTGTTGACCTGACAACGGCTCACGACTGTGTAATTGGTGCATTTTCATATATTCAGGCCGGAGAAATCAACCACCTGAACATTGCACCGGGAACTATTTGGGTCCGGAGCCCCGATGACTTTAATTTTGCATACCGGCATCCCCAGAATCGGCTGAAAAAGTACATTGATTTCACAGCAGAGAGCCAGCCCCAGGGGATTTTTATCAATTTTATGGAAGAACGAAAAGAAGCTTTCCAAAGAGTATTTAATGCGATGAACCTTGAATCTATAGAACCTCTTCCCGATACTTCTTCTCTGGATAGATATGCGGTTATAGATCTTCAGACCCAAATCGGTGAGAATGTGCTTGTGGCTCAAAGGGCTTTTCTAAAAAATGCCTGGTTAGGTAAGGGCGCAAATGTCCAGGAAAACTGCTTTGTTATAAATTCGCGTTTAGAGGGGTTCAATATTACAGCGCATGGTGCAAAAATCATAGAAGCGGATTTGGGTCGGAATGTTTTTGTCGGGTTCAACAGTTTTTTGCAAGGCAAAGTCAATAGCAGGCTTACTGTGGGTAAAGAGTGTGTTATTATGCCTCATACGATAATCGACATTGATGAGCCCCTCGTAATACCCGAACGCTATGTGGTTTGGGGGTTGATAAACGATGAAAAGGATCTTGAAAGCAATAGTTTGTCCATCGACGATTTTTTGGCCATTGAAAACAAACTTGAAAAAGGGCTTATGACTTTCGAGGGCAGTGGCAAGTGTTTTATTACAGCCTTTCAAAAGAGAATTCATCATATATTGGAAGTAAACGGCGCATTTTTTGATTCCAAAGATAACAGAGGGCATGCCCAAAAGAATCAGGATATTTCATTTAATATAATTCAGCCTTATCCAAGGGGAACTTTAAAAGGCTTATATCCGACTATCTCGATACAACCTTAAGGGGTTGGAACAAAATTGTTCATTAAAAAATTGGCATACTTCATATCATCCCAAAAGTACTTTACACTTTTTGGGGAATGATTCCTTAAAAATGGGGACATTGCTCCAAGGAGTGTAAACTGGGAAATGAAGGATACCAAAAAATTTCGAGCTGTGTGGGTACCAATTATCTACAGCATTTGGCAAGGCAAATAAAATCAATTTTATTTGCCTTCCATATTGTATTGTTAAATTACAAATATCACTGGAATACTGCTTCAAATCGGGTCAACAAAATGCTATCCGCACAGCTCGAGTTTTTTTAGCCATCACAGATGCCTGTAATGACATCACTTATTTCTCATTATTAAAATTCGGCTACCCACTTAAGTCGGGACAGCCTTTAAAATCAAGCGTCTCAGAAACCTTAATTTTAGGGGGCTGAAAGCTCATTATCCACATAAAACGGCTTGAGAATATCCCGCCTTAAGTGGGTAGCCTAAAAATTCACCACAAGGTGGCCGACGTTATGATTAATCCCCAGTTACATAAAAATCAGACGAGATCAAAGCGATCAAGGTTCATGACCTTGTTCCACACTGCGACAAAGTCTTGCAGGAACTTCTCCTGACAGTCCCCACATCCGTAGACTTCCGCCAGGGCCCGCAGTTGGGAATTCGAACCAAAAATCAGATCAACACGGGTGCCGGTCCACTTGAGTTCGCCGGTTGCGCGATCACGACCTTCGAACAGGTCTTCGTCTTCTGAGGTTGCCTTCCACGTGGTGCCCATATCAAGGAGATTTACGAAAAAATCATTGGTGAGTATCTCTGGGCGTTTGGTGAAAACGCCGTGTTGGGACTGACCCAAATTGGCATTCAAGACCCGCAACCCACCAAGAAGAACTGTCATTTCAGGAGCAGTCAGCGTCAGCAACTGGGCGCGATCAACCAACATCGACTCTGCCGATACAGTGTATTTAGTTTTGAGATAATTACGGAACCCGTCTGCACCGGGTTCAAGCACGTGAAATGAGGTCACGTCGGTTTGTTCCTGGGATGCATCTGTACGTCCCGGTGTAAAGGGAAGGACCACATCCTGTCCGGCATTCTTTGCAGCCAGCTCTACACCGGCACACCCGCCCAGGACAATCAAATCGGCCAGGGAAACCTTTTTTCCACCTGTCTGGGCACTGTTGAACCCCTGTTGAATTCCCCCAAGGGTCTGCAACACCGTTGACAGTTGGGCTGGCTCATTGACTTCCCAATCCTTTTGCGGTGCAAGACGAACTCGTGCCCCATTGGCACCACCCCGCTTATCAGACCCCCGGAATGTGGATGCCGAGGCCCAAGCCGTGGAAACCAGTTGGGAGACAGACAGCCCCGAGGCAAGTATTTTACCTTTAAGCGCCACAATGTCCTGGTCGTCAATCAGATCATGATCTACCGCAGGCACTGGATCCTGCCAGACCAATTCCTCCGCTGGAACCTCCATGCCCAGATAACGTGACCGGGGGCCCATATCGCGGTGGGTAAGCTTGAACCATGCCCGGGCAAAGGCATCGGCGAACTCATCTGGATTTTCGTGGAATCGCTTGGCAATGGGTTTATAGATGGGGTCCATCCTCAAAGCGAGGTCTGCCGTGGTCATGATGGTTGTAACCCGCTTGGACGGATCATGGGCCGCAGGGGCAAGATCTTTTTCATCTGGATTAACCGGAACCCACTGGGAGGCGCCAGCGGGGCTCTTTACCAAATTCCAATCATAACCGAACAGCAAATCAAAATACCCCATATCCCACTGAATTGGGTTTGCCGTCCATGCCCCTTCAATGCCGCTGCTGATGGTATCATCCCCCTTCCCGCTGCCAAAACTACTCTTCCAGCCAAGTCCCTGCTCTTCAATACCGGCAGCCTCGGGTTCTGGCCCCACCAGTGCTGCATCACCGGCCCCATGGCACTTGCCAAAGGTATGCCCACCAGCCACCAATGCCACGGTCTCTTCGTCGTTCATGGCCATGCGGGCAAAGGTATCTCGAACATCATGGGCCGAGGCCACCGCATTGGGTTCGCCATTGGGACCTTCTGGGTTCACGTAGATCAACCCCATCTGCACGGCGGCAAGGGGATTTTCAAGTTCCCGCTCACCGGAATAGCGCTTGTCACCCAGCCACTCACTCTCAGTTCCCCAGTAAATGTCCTCTTCCGGTTCCCATATGTCCTCACGCCCGCCACAAAAGCCAAAGGTCTTAAATCCCATGGACTCAAGGGCGCAATTGCCAGCAAGAATCATCAGATCGGCCCAGGAGATCTTATTGCCGTATTTCTGTTTGATGGGCCAGAGCAGACGGCGGGCCTTGTCAAGGTTCACGTTGTCCGGCCAGCTATTAAGCGGGGCCAGTCGCTGGTTGCCGGAGCCGGCACCGCCCCGCCCATCGCCCATTCGATATGTGCCTGCGCTGTGCCAGGCCATGCGGATGAAAAGGCCCCCGTAGTGACCGTAATCCGCCGGCCACCATTCCTGGGAGTCGGTCATCAGCGCATAAAGATCTTCCTTAAGCGCACCCAGATCAAGTTTTTTGAATTCTTCAGCATAGTTGAATTCCGCCCCCATGGGATTACTCATCTGAGAATTTTGATGCAGGACCTTGAGATTAATTTGGTTCGGCCACCAATCGCGGTTGGACGTGCCACTGCCAGCAGTGGGGTTAGCAGTTTGTCCCGTTACCGGGCACTTGCCATTTTCATTAGCCATGTTGACCTCCTCATTTTTTGTTCAAAGGGATAAGATACTATGTGATAACAATTATCAATTAATGGCAAAAAAAATATTAAACTTTTTCTGCCATGCAATTGCTACAAATACCGAAAAAGTCCAATCGGTGATTCAGAATTTTAAAGTTAGTCTCTACAGCGACCTCGTCTTTGAGAACATCCAGATTGCCCAGATTCGAATCGACTACCTTTTTGCACTTAGTGCATATCACGTGGGGGTGAGGGTAAGGTTTATTTCCGTCATATCGATTGCTCCCGTCCGGGAACCCCAGCTCAAGAACCTCACCCAGTGATTTTATTAATACAATATTTCTGTATACCGTGGCAAGGCTCATTGTTGGAAAATCTTTTTTAATTTCATCATGGATATCTTCATGAGTGAAGATGGGGTGCTGGCCGATTATTTACATTTTGAACGATCTCATGAGCTGTGGTATATCCAAAGGGGAATACATTGTTGGAAGGAATCGCTGCGCTCGCCTTCCAACCAAAAGTTGCAACAGACACGCTTCGCATGCTGATGAACTTTTGGTTGTTATCTTCTATTTTACCGAGAAAATATAATCCCGTAAACGATCTGCTATTTTTTTTGGGATATAAACTATCTCAGCCTGATTTCCGCTTTTCGGATCTAATAAAATCAATTTCCTGCCATGAACATTTTTAGTTTTTAATTTAAGGACTTCACCAATTCTCATACCTCCTCTTGCCATTAATTCAAGCATCAAGCGGTTTCTGAAATTATATGTTTTGAAAATAATTTCATCGACAACATCCCTATCAAGAATTGTCCATGCTTGTCCTTTGGCGGCTTTAAATGTTTTTCTTAAGATTGGTGTGTCACATGGATTTGTTAAAGAAAAACCTCTTTGATTTATCTCATTGGGCTTTTTTGGCGTTTGCCCTTTGTGAATGGATTGTTTTGGAATGATTTAGTTTTTCTGATATGTTATCCCGATCCTTGTGGTGGCCTTTGTTGACAACTTCATCAATTGGAGTAGGATACGTTTTAGCGATTATTTGCCATCCCCGATCTTTAGGAGCGGATGCAGTAAAAGTTAGAAACTAATGGTGTATGCGTAAGGAGACACCCATGCAGAGCAGAAAAATTATTCACACCGTCAGTTGTTATGCAGAAGGAGAAGTGGGAGATGTTATTGTGGGGGGAGTGGCGGTACCGCCGGGCGATACCCTTTGGGAGCAGTCCCGGTGGATTGCAACGGACAAGGTTTTGAGAAATTTCATGCTCAACGAGCCCCGGGGTGGTGTCTTTCACCATGTCAACCTGCTGGTGCCCCCCAAGCATCCCGATGCCCAGATGGGCTGGATCATAATGGAGCCGGAAGATACGCCGCCCATGTCTGGCTCCAACTCCATCTGCGTTGCCACTGTGCTTCTGGAAACCGGCATCCTGCCCATGGAAGAGCCGGAATGGACCCATATTTCTTTTTGCCAGATGGCAGCACCCTTAAGGAAGGAAAAACATGTACTGGTGGGAAAAAATACGGTGGTCATTCAACCGGGCAAGCTGGACCGCTCTCCCACGGGTACGGGCTGCTCTGCCCGCATGGCGGTTCTGGCCCGGAGGGGCATGATCAAACCCGGCGACGCTTATATCGGAGA